>CEWO01079402.1_pt1 | contig 24080 bp, 27 predicted proteins | sample 361561 | NCBI WGS metagenome assembly CEWO01 (sample SAMEA2623627, study PRJEB7988) | marine metagenome | isolation source: saline water (ENVO:00002010), including
TCTATCTATATGGTATATTCTTGAAAGATGAGTTTCACCTTGCGAACATAGAGCGGCAATGATTAAAGAAGCACTAGCTCTTATGTCTGTTGACATAACTTTTGCAGCGAATAATTTATTTACTCCTGTTACAGTAGCAATATTTTTATTCATATCAATTTTGGCTCCAAGCCTTATAAGTTCCGGAACATGGGTAAATCTATCTAAATAAATCGTATCTTCAATTTCACTATTATCATTTGACAAAGACATTAAAGCAATCCATTGAGCTTGTAAATCTGTTGGAAATCCTGGATACACATCAGTTTTTATTGATACTGATTGGATATTATACTTCATTTCTATCGAAACAGAATTATCATCATATAAAACTGTTGCACCAACATCCTTAAGCTTAGAAATAACATTAGTTAAATGTGTATGTGTGCAATTATTCAATTTTATACTACCCTTTGAAGCTGCAGCTGCTATCAAAAATGTTCCTGCCTCAATTCTATCCGGTATTATAGAGTATTTTATATTTAGATCATTATTAGGTTTTATTCCTTTAATCGTTAATTTATTTGTACCAACACCTTCTATGCTTACGCCACATTTTATATAAAAATTACACAAATCAACAATCTCAGGTTCCATTGATGCATTCTCAATTTCAACTTCATCTTCAAGATTCACGCAAGCCATAATGACATTACCTGTTGCTCCAACACTTGGTATTGGGAATTTTATTTTTGCTGATTTCAAATCACCTTCAGTCAATATATACCCAGAATCCAAAGTTACTTTAGCGCCTAACTTTTTAAATGCTTCTAAGTGAAAGTTTATTGGCCTTGGACCCCAAGCGCAACCTCCAGGCAATGATACTTTTGCATATTTAAATCTTGATAATAATGGACCCAAAACATAAAATGAAGCTCTCATTGTTTTAACTAAATCATAAGGAGCTTCTGGATTATCACATTTTCTAGTATCTATATTTATTGATTTTTCTTGATGTGTTATCTTACACCCAATAATTTCCAACAACTTTAACATTGTTTTAGTATCTCTAAGATTTGGAATATTAGATATTGTATATATACCAGGGAATGCTAAGCATGCAGTCATGATTGGAAGTGCAGCATTCTTAGATCCACTTATATTTATTTCTCCACTAAGTCTAGTTGGGCCGTTTATAACAAATTTATCCATTTTTATACCTGTATATTAAATAATATAAACTCATACCCATGTAACATCCTAAATAATCAAAAAAAGCATCATAAATACTAGCGACTCTATTTGGTACATATATTTGTATAGATTCATCAACAATCGGAATTATCGATATAAATAACAAAGGGTACATTTTTTTTATCTTTAAATCTTGATTATATAATGCATTAATATAAAGTAACCCTAATATAAAATATTCAGAAAAATGAATAACTTTATCATATTTCCAAATATCTTTATATGGAATTATACTAAATGATAAAAATGAATTACATATAAGAAGTAATAAATAACTTATAAACAACCATAGACTTTTAGATTTAAAGTTCATTTTCTTTCCTAAGCTCATTAAATGCATGAGGAATACAATCAATAAGATCTGATGCTGTCATACCATCTTTAGATATATTCTTCATATAATAGTTTGCTGCCTCTGCATGTAAATATGTTCCAAGAATTGATGCTTCTAATCTACTATATCCTTGAGATAAAAGACTAACTAAAATTCCAGATAACACATCACCCGTTCCTGCTGTTGCAAGTAGACTAGGTCCATTACTAAGAATATATATCATATCTGATGTTATTATAAATGTATTAAAAGATTTTAATATCACTATTCTAGTTCCTATTAATTTTTGAATTTTTCTAAAATCATTTACATTGATTTTCTTATTTTTAGGAAATTTAAAAAAAATTTTAAATTCCCCTACATGTGGTGTCATGATTGATTGATTAGGAATTTCAGCAATATTATTTTCTATAGTTGATTCTAAATCATCAAAAGCACTTAAAGCCGAGGCATCTATTACATAAGTTGCCGTTTTGTCTAAATTTTCTGAAGTTGGGATTAATTGTCCTCCAGGACCAATTAATGTTGGGAAACTTATAGAATTAGAATCAAATAAATCTAAATCTCTAACAATAACCTCAGGCATTAAAGTTTGAAGATTTTGAATTAAATTATTTTTTGAATCAGTATATAATGCAACATATCCTGATCCTGTTTTATTTGCTGCCATAGAGCATAAAAAAGCTGCACCAGGATAATAAATACTACCAGAAATTATATTACATTGAGTTTTTTTCTTATGTATATTTTTTTTTATAGAAATAGGATTTAATATTTCTTTAACATCATATTCATCTATTTTGTTAATAGTTGATTTATTTAATTTTTGAAATCCAATGTCTGTTATTTTTATATTAGGAACCGGAATCATGTAATGACTTAACTTAGAAAAACCAAATGTTATTGTATACTTAGAATTAACGACAACAGTTTCATCTAATGAATCTGAAACGCCAGATGGCATATCAATAGAGATTATATTAAAGCAATTAATTTTTGTGATTAAATTGCGATATCTGTTATTTAATTTTCTTGATAATCCAATACCAAATATTCCATCTATTATCCAATCATATTTACTAAAATTTGTTTTATCATTATAAATAGAGTAATCACTTGTAGATATTTTATATTTTTTTAATAATTTAGAATGCTCGTGATTTTTTTCTGTAAATACTATTTTTGATGATACATTATATTTTTTAAGATATGAATGAGCAATAACTCCATCACCACCATTATTACCTTTGCCACAAACAACAATTACAGTTTTAGAAAATGGATTTTGAATTTTTTCACAAAAAAATTGAGCAACAGCCTTTCCAGCATTATCCATAAGCTCTTTTTGTGATAAATAACCACTTTCTATGGTATCTTTATCTAATTTATATGCTTGCTCTTTTGTAAGTACTGGAATCATTTTTCTACTATAACAAATGCGATAGCGTAATCTCCATCATGAGATATTGATACGTTGCATTTTATATTATTAACGTTAATTAATTTAATATAAGGAGATTTATCTTTATTATTTAAAACTTCAATATCAATTAGTTTAATAGTTTTAACAATCTTTGCACTTAATAAAGCCTTTTTAACGGCTTCTTTAGCTGCATACTTACCGCTTAAATGAATATACGGTTCTTTATGACTATTACAATACTCTACCTCTAAGGAAGAAAATATTTTATTTAGGAATTTTGAATCTTTATAAAGTGATTTTATTCTATCAATTTTTACAATATCTGTACCAATTGATAACATTGTTATTTATTTATTTGATGAATTATATCAATGACTTCAGATAAACTATCTAAATCATAATCTGCACCTGAGTCTACAATATCTTCAGTGCTTCCATATTTTGCAAAAGCTGTCTTCATGCCTAGTTGACCTGCACCTTTAATATCTCGTTCTGGCCAATCACCAATCATCATACATTCTTCTAAATTAGCACTAAGTCTTTCTGAAATTTTAATGAAAGGTTCCTTAGCTGGTTTATATACTCCCGTGTCATTAAATGTAACTACTTCTTCAAAAAAATTATGTAATTCCAATGTATATAATCTCATCCACGCTTCTCTACTTGGAGCATCTGAAACTATTCCTAACTTCAAATTCATATTTAATAATTTATTTAGGGTTGGGATAACATCAGGATAAAGGTTTAATGATATTTCTTTAGCTTTTTTATATTCAACAATAGCTGCAGCTAAGTATTTATAATTTATCTTACCAATTTTATTTATAATAAATTCATTAAATACTTCCTGATGCTCATATCCTTTAGTGTCATATATAGTGAATATTTCATTAACAGATTCTTCTTGATTTATATCCATTCCAACATCAATCATTGCTTTTACTGCAGCATTGATAGACACAGACTTCATTTTCATAAAATCAAGTAAAGTATTATCAAGATCGAAGATAACAGATTTTATCATAACTTTGTAACGATAAAATTATTCACAATGCTTTGTATAGTAATCGAAGTTTTCTGTTTTTAAGTAGTTAGTAGCAGTTTTTCTGTAGTTTCTATCTCTTTTACATTTAGTAAAAGCATCTTTTGCAGCCAGCTTATTACAGAGATTCATTTCAGCAATACCAAGCTCAAACAAAGCCGGTGCATAATTTCTTTTATTTTTAAGGCTCAACTTTGCATTATCTTTAGCCTTATTAAAATCCAATTTTTCGTTATAAACTGATGCAAGCCTAGCTAAGATAGTATAAGCATCTGGACTAGCTTTTAAAGCTTTATTAGCATAAGATATTGCATTATCAAGATTAGATGCACCTATTTCCAAATCCATTAATAATTCATATGCTCTATAATACCCAGAATCTAAATCAATTAGTTCATTTAAAATGCTTACAGTTGTATCAATATCACCTTTTGATTTATATAATTTAGCCTTCTCAAAAAATGCTTTTGTATAGTCTGGTTTAATATCAATTGCTTTATCTAAAAAAGACAATGCTTTATCACTATCATCAATTGCTATATAACATTTAGATATCATATATAGAACTTTATAATTTTTAGGTTGTAGTTCTACTCCTTGCTCTAAAACTTCTGCTGCTTTTACATAATCTTTGATGGAATAATATATATTACCAATTCTAAACATTGCTGATGTGTTTGTAGGATCGTAAGATAAGGCTATATTAAAATGTTCTAGTGCAGTTTGATAATCTTTGACATCATAAGCTTCTTTACCTTTTAAAATTTCTAAATTAGCTATATATGTAATCTCATCTTGATATAAAGAATTGTATGGATTTAGTTCTTTTGCCTTATTAAAATTAACAATGGCATTATCATAATCTTTGTTTTCCTTATAAGCATAACCTAATCTGTAGTGAACGATAGAATTATCTTTATATTTTTTAAGCAGCAACTCTGCTTCTTCAATAGCTTCTAAAACAAAACCACTTGATAAAGTTTTACTTACATTTTTTAAATCATTAATAAGTTCGCCAAGCAAAGCCCCTTCTTCAGCATACTTATCAGGATTATCTTTTAACGCTAATTGCAAACTTTTATTTGCGTTATTTAAATCATCAAGCTTATAGTAAATTTGATACGATAAATAATGAAATTTCTCATCTTTTTCCTCGACCAAATCAAGCATAGATTGAGCTTCGATAATACTATCAGAAATAAACAACATTTCTACGTCATCAAATGATACGCTAGAAATTAAAAATGAATTTAATATAAATAATAATGAAAATATGTTTTTCAAACTAATCTCCTTTTTTGTGCTGAAGGCGGGATTTGAACCCACACGAGAAATATTCTCACTGCCCCCTCAAGACAGCGTGTATACCAGTTCCACCACTTCAGCTTTAATGACTAAAGTGAGTCTTTTTTTGTTTCTTCAACTTGTACTGGAACATTAATAACTGGTGCAATATCCTCAAGTTTATTTCTATCTAATATTGGATCACTTGTTGACGTTGACACATTGATAGAACCAGGAGTTGAAATCACATTTAAAGTTATAGCAAAAATCATAAAAAGAGCTGCTAAAATTGCAGTTGTACGAACAAGCAGCTTATCAGCTGCTTCACCACCAAATGCTGAATTTAAAACATTGCCTGTCATAGCACTACCCATTCCACCTGTTTTACTTGATTGCATGAGAATAATGCTTACCAATAAAAAACAAACTAAAACAAATAAGACTAATATTATATAGTATAAAGCGTTCAATTTAACATCTCCTTAAAATTTGTTATAAATATTATAAAATTTATCAGCTATTATAGATGCTGAACCTATTAAAAAACCATCAACTTCATTAATTTCTAATATTTCAGCAGCATTATCTTCATTAACACTGCCTCCATACAATAGGCATATATTACAATTATTTGTATTAATTTCATTAATAATATTTTTTAAAAACTTATGTACAGAATAAATAGTTTCTATATCAGCAGATTTTCCTGTGCCAATTGCCCAAATTGGCTCGTATGCAATTATACAATCTTTACTGTTATTTAAATCTATATTATTGAAAATTCTTTTTAACTGATTTTCTAATACAGGCCTGGTGATTCCAGATTCATTTTCATCAAGAGTTTCACCTATGCAAACAATAGGTATTACATTAGTTTGGTTTAATAATCTCAATTTATTATTTATATTAGCATCAGATTCAGAAAACAGTTGTCTTCTTTCTGAGTGACCAATTATACAATAATCACAATTAGATTCAATAATCATATTTAATGAATTCTCACCGGTGTATGCACCAGATTCAAATTCAGATATATCTTGAGACCCTATATTTATATTATTATTATTTTCAACTAATTTATTAACATAATCAATATGAATTGAAGAAGGACATAAAACAACTTTACAGTCCAAGTTGAAGTCCCTATGTAAAAAATCTTCAAAATATGAATCTATTTTTGATTTATCCATATACATTTTCCAATTTGCAATACAGTATTTATTCATTAGAATATAGCTCCCAAGATTTAGTTAAATTTAATTTCTCACCGCTTAATAATTTCAATGATGCACCACCACCTGTTGATACATGAGTATATCCATGAATATTATCATACATTTCTATAGCTCCTACAGTATCTCCACCTCCGATAATAGAAATTATATTTTTTATTGTTTTCAAATACTTTGAAATTTCAATTGTTCCTTTAGAAAAATTTTTATTTTCAAAATATCCAAGAGGACCATTCCAAATAACAGTATCTAAGTCTTTTAAATTTTTTATAAACATTTTAATAGTTTCTGGGCCAATATCTAATCCAATATCATTATCATCAAGACTATCAACACGTTTTACAAATATTTCATTTGAATCTATCTTATCTCTAGTGCACACTAAATCTATTGGAAACAATATTTTTTTATTCATTTTTTTAGCTTTATTTATTACATCATTAGCCGAATCTAGCATATCATCTTCAACTTTACTTAAACCGATATTAATATTCTGTGATTTAAGAAATGTAAAAAGCATTGCACCACCTATAAAAATAACATCAGATTTATTTAAAAAATGGTTGATCATTTTAATTTTTGTAGAGATTTTTGCACCACCAATAATAACTCCAGCTCCATTAGAACCATCAATATTTAAATATTTTATTTCTTTAGACATTAAAAAGCCAATACACTTTGATTTAAAAAATTTTAATATTTTTGAATTTGAAGAGTGCTCCCGATGTGCAGTTCCAAATGAATCACATACATATACATCAGCATGTTTTGATAATTTATTAGAGAAACTATCATCATTACAGGTCTCTTCTTCATAAAACCTTAAATTTTCAAGTATATGAATTTCACCGCTTTTTAAATCTTTAGAAATTTTTATAGATTCAGGGCTTACACAATCATCTGAAAAAAATATTCTATTATTATAATGTTCTTTTAAATATCTATAAATAGGTTTTAATGAAAATTTTTCATCTTTACAATTTGGTCTACCAAGGTGACTCATAATAACAATTGATGAATTTTTTGATAAGCAATAATCAATTGTTTTAAATGATGATTTAAGTCTAAAATCATTCATTATAATATTATTTTCTATAGGTACATTATAATCAAATCGAATAAGCAGTCTTTTATTGTTAATATTTAAATCTTTTATATGTTTCATGATTAAGGGACTAAAATAATCTTACCATATTGCTTCCTATCCTCTAGATAAGAATGTGCTTTTTTTATATCTTTAAATCTAAATATTTCATCTACAAATGGTTTGTAAATCTTATCATTTATCTTTTTCATAACTGAATTAAAAGAATCTATATCAGCCATAGTTGAACCAATGATTTCTTGTTGTTTAGAAAATAAATAGCGTAAATCAATTGATACTTTAGGTCCCGTAGTTGAGCCACAAGTAACTAATCGTCCACCTTTATTTAGAACTTTAATGCTGCTATCCCAAGTTATAGGACCAATATGCTCAAAAACAACATCAACACCCTTATTATTAGTAATATCTTTAATAATAGAAGTATACGGTTTTGAATGATCAATAACAAAGTCTGCTCCCATGTCATATGCATAATTAAACTTATCTTTATTACCAACAGTTGTTATAACTTTCGCATTAATATCTTTTGCTATTTGTATAGCAGCTGAGCCTACACCTGAAGTAGCACCATAAATGAGAACAAATTCATTTTCTTTTAACTTAGCTCTTTTAACAAGCATTTGATAAGATGTCATAAAAACAAGTTGCATTGAAGCAGATTCTTCAAAAGTTAAATGATTAGACATAGTATGGATATTCTTTGGTTCTAATATTACAAACTCTGATTGAACTCCATTTTCTGTTTCTCCTAAAATTCCATAATCATAAGAATAATTTTCTTTACCATCTAAAACATACTTACAGTCATCTGGAAATGTACCTGGCTGAACGACTATATTATCACCAATATTAAATTTATTTACATTACTACCAACCTCAACAATTTCACCAGAAGCATCTGAACCCATTATTAGTGGTAATGGAATATTAATTCCGGGGATACCGTTTCTTACCCATATATCTAAATGATTTAATGCTGAAGCTTTTATTTTGACTTTAATACTATCTGAGTTACATACAGGCTCATCTAAACTGTCATATTTCAAGACATCTAAACCGCCATGAGAATGAATTCTAACTGCCTTCATTCAACTTCTTCAAACTCAGCATCTATTATGTTTGATTGCTTATTATTAGGTTTTTTTTGAAAAAATAAATTTTTAAATATTATACTAATTAAATAAAAAAAGATAAATAATATAAAAATTTTCATATGTTTATATTTGAATCCTTAAATGGGTTATAATACTTAGTACCTTTAATCGGACTTCTAATCACATTTAATATTTCTTTTAAATCATCCTTATTATTAACAAAGTCGATATCATTTGTATTTATAATAAGCAAAGGGGATTTATTATATCTAAAAAAATATTCATTATACATTTGATTTAAAGAGTCAATATAATTCCAATCCATATTATTCTCATACAACCTACCTCTTTGCTTAATATTATCCATTAATCTTGACGTTTCAGATTGTAAAAAAATTATTAAATCAGGATAAACAATATTCTTTTCAAGAATTGTGGCAATTGAATTATATAAATCCATTTCTTTATCGTCTAGATTCAAAGCAGCAAAGATTCTATCTTTCATAAACATATAATCAGAAACTACATACTTATTAAATAAATCAGTTTGTTTAAATTCATCTTGTTGTTTATATCTTGATAATAAAAAAAATAATTGTGTTTGAAAAGCATATTGCTTAGAGTTTTTATAAAACTCTGATAAAAAAGGATTTTCTTCAAATTTTTCTAAAATTAATTGTGCCTGAAATTCCTCAGCTAGAATCTTAGCCAAACTAGTTTTACCAACCCCTATACTGCCTTCAACTGTAATATGATAATTTATTTTCATAATATTATATCTCTAATTTACAAATTTTAGATGTATCTTTAACATTATTCAATAAATAATTAACAGATTTATTATATTTTGGTAATATATATTCTCCAGCTATTTCTGACCACGGTAATAGAACAAATCTTCTCTCATATAATTTAGGATGTGGAATAACTAAAAATTCAGATTTATAAACTTTATTGTTAAAAGTAAGTATGTCAATATCTATAATTCTTGGCATATCTGGATTATTTTTAATTTTTCTTCCCATTTTTACTTCAATAGACTCAGTCAAACTAAAAAAATTCAATAGATCTAATGTTGTTTTAATTTTAATAACCAAATTATAAAAGTTTTTATCACTCAGTGAATCTAGTGGTTCTGATTTATATATTAATGAATTGCTTAAAATAATAACATTACTGTTTTTAAGTTCTTCAAATAGACGTTTTATATTATTAATTCTATCACCACTATTTGAACCTATTGATAAAAAGGAAAAATTATCCATTATAAATAGTTGATATATATTCTACTTCATCATTTAAGGTAGGATTAATCTTTTTTATTTCAATTGATAAATTAATTACTGGAAACTTAGATGTTAAATAATCATAAATATCTTTACTTAAATTCTCCATTAAAACATATCTTTTAGATTTAAATATAAATTTTGTATACTTTATAATCATCGAATAATCTATAACATCTTGAATTTCATCTTTAATATCATTGCTATTTTTGACTTCGTATGATATAGTTATAAAAAAATTCTGACCATTTTCTTTTTCTTCTTCATATAAACCATGATAACCATGAAGTTTTATATCTTTTATTTTGTATTTATGCATTATGATTTATTTTTTTATATTCAACTATATACTCAATACCTTTTCTTTTTTGTATACTTAAATTATTAGGATAAAGTTTTTCTAATTTAAAAAAAGAACAAAAATTATCTTCAAGCTCATTTAAAGTCACTTCAAATGGAGGGTTTGAAGCAACTGTATTATCTCCTATTGGAAGCATAATACCAGTAAGCATTCCATTATCTTTTAGCAGTTTATTGCAATTCTTGACATATAATAACCTTTTAGATGGATTGATAGCACAATAAAAAGTGTATTCTAATATATAATCAAAAAAACTATTATATTGATTATTTAAATTAAAGAAATCCTGATGTATTAACTTTATATCTGTATTATTTTGCTTATTACAAAAATATAAAGTTTTTATTGCAGTATCAGAAAAATCACATGCAAATACATTAAAACCGCTTTTAGCTAAGAAAAGAACATCACTGCTAATACCACAGCCAGGAATTAATATATTTTTTGAATTTTTATTTTTAATTGATTTAGACCAATTTACAAAAAAGGGAGTTGGCTTACCTATATCCCAAGAAAATTCATTTTTTTTGTACTTATTGTCCCAGAATAATGAATTATCAACTTCTAAAGATTTATCTGTCATCAAATATGTGAAACATTTTCAGCTTCATCACCTCGCTGAGTAATAGTAGAATCAAACTTAACTTCCATACCTTCTCTTATTTTTAAACCTGGTCTAACTTTAGATATATGAAAAAAATAATCTTGATCATCTTCGTCACACTCAATAAAGCCCCAACCTTTTAATTCATTCCATTCTTTAATATATCCAACTTTCATTTTGTATCCTTATTAGTTTTAAATCCTATATCTTTATCAAATTCAGATGGAAAATCATAACCTTCTCTATCAGGATAATGCATAATATTTTTAACATTATTCCAACTTACTAAAAAATTTGCATTTATAGTTTCTTTTTTATTTTTTTTCGTATATAAATTTGGGTGAGCTAACCATATTCCTATATGATCATATCCCTTGACAAGGAAATGTTTTATATTACTATTTATACCAATTTCGTTATAAACTGAAATATCTAAAAAATCTATATAAACAACATCACCAATTATATCCTCAATATTAAACATATTGGATATAATTATTAGTCATCTAGTTCTTTTTTAATTGTATCTATATCTTCTTTTAGAGATTCTAAAGATTTGTTTATCTTTCTTACATCTCTTTGAGTAGTTCTCTTGTAGCTAGAAAACTCTTCAGACAATGATTCTAAGGATTCATTCAAATCATCTAAACGGTCAGATAAAGTCTCGTTAATTTGGTCTAATTTAAATTCTAATCTCTCAAATGTATTATTTACAGAATCAACTTTAGCGCTATATGCTTTATAGTGATCATTCGTTTCATCTTGAAGTGTTTTAACATGTTTAGAAATACCTATGTATTTTAATTCTAACCTATTATATGCTTCGCTCCACTCATTAACATCACCATCAAGCCTAAAATCTTGCTCTTCCAATGTTCCCATTTTTTCGACTCTATCTTGATCTACGACAGTCCAATAATAAAGTCCTAATAAAGTTAAAACTGTTAAAAATATCCATACACCTCTATCTTTTATAATATCCATTGTTTTCCTTAGATTTATTATTTTTCAACGTCTTCTAATTTTTTTTCCCATTCAGTCTTTGAGTTTTTATCTGAATTGTTTTCAAGGGACGCATAAAATGCTTCTTTATCTTCTGTCTTTTTTTTCAACAAAGAGAATGCTTCATCAATTTCATCATTAAATTCATTGATAGTTTTTTCAAGCCTTCCTTCAAGTTCTTTTAAAAGCGTCGGACCATAACTATCATTAATACCCACTAGTAAATCATCTAGATAGTCTTTTAAAAAGCTGCTTCTTCCCTCTTTAGTATTTAAATCTTTTGCCATTTTTAATTAAATATATGTTTAAACATCCTGTAAATTTTTAAATTTTTTTCTTATAAAACAATAATTATTATTCAGAATCATCTAATGATTTAAAATTATCTTCATCATATTTTTTTTCATTATAGAAAAATTCATTAAACTGTTCAAAATAAATACTATTTATATAATAAATAAAATTTAATATAATAACTATAAAGATATAGTTTAAGGAAATTAAAACAATATTTGAAAATAAAAGCAAATATAACGACATATGGTTATTATCTGAGTAAATACATAGTAAAAAAACCAATGTTACTGGTAATAAACCAATCAAGAAAATCATTAAGTTTGAATCGTAAGAAAAGTTATACATACATGTTAAGATACTTGTACTTGACAATGTAAGTATTGATAAATTAGTGCTTTTAATCATGTCTATTTTTTCTTTAACAAGATAATTTGTTGCTATAAGCATCATAAACAAAGATAAAAAACACTTAAAAATAAAGGAAAATATTAAAATCATTATTATAATTTAATCAATTAATTACTTTCATTCTAAAATTAAAATTTGCCATATTAATCAATGAATATACAGGTATACCAAGAATGTTATAATCTGGAACAAAGCCCCAAAACCTTGAATCATAACTATTATCTCTATTATCACCCATTAAAAAATAATAATCATGTTTTACGGTATATCTTTGAATACTACTAATTGGGATATCATTAATTTTAAGATTATTTAAAATGTAATCTTTATCTTTAATGTCTTTAATAATCCTAGAGTCCCAAGGTGTAATAATTCCATTATCATTATTTTTTTTCTTTAATTTATCTGCATATTCAATTTGATCATTATTCTGTCTAATTTGAAGTTTTCTTTTAGATTCAACACTGCTCCCATTAAAAAGACCTAAAATTTTATATTTTATTAATCCTCTTAATCTACTTATATGTTCAGGGTCAATTAAAGTTAAAGTCCAATCATCAATTTCAAGTGTATTACCGTCTAACAATAATAGATTAATAAATGATTCCCAGTCAGTAATATCTTTTATTTCGTAAGAAAATCCCTCATCCCAGGTATTATTATTGTTTTCATCATCAAACTCTTCTCCTTGATCATAAATATTATTATTATTTTCATCTATAAAAGATTCAGATTTATAAGGGACAATAAAGGGCTTAATATTATCTAAATTACCATAATCCCATGTATCGTTTTTATTTAAATCAGTAAACTCTTCAGAATTATTATCATAAATATAATTATTATTTAAATCAGTAAAATCTTCACATTTAAATTGTGAATATAAATACTCTGAATTCCAAGACATGTTTTTAGTAAGGACATCCGTATTGTTTGGTAATCTTTTTAAATATTGACCTTCTTTAGGAAAGTCCATTAACTTATTATTTACATATATATCACCTTGATCTATATATACTGAATCACCTGCTAACCCTATGCATCGTTTAACATACTTTTGAAAAGGATCTCTAGGAAATTCAAAAATAGTAACATCACCATTTTTAATTTCTCTAAATTCGGGGAGTCTATACCAGGGAATATCAAATCCATACCTTGTATAGGGAATACCTATCCATGTTGGTGTTTTCATTCCAAATATAAATTTATTACCAATTAGAACATCCCCAATTAAGATTGTTTTTTCCATAGATCCTGTTGGAACAACATATATTTCAAGCAAACATGTTTTAATAGTAAATGCTACAATAATTAATGTTATTAAACCCTTAAACTCTTTTATCTTTTCTTTTGAAATTTTCATAATTTAATATGCTATTGCCTTTGCACCTCTTCTACTATCTGAAGCACCATAATAAACGCCATCAATAATCATAATTGAATTAGCTTCTCCCAAACCTGTATCTGATCTATAAATAAGATTATGTTTAGCATCTATTAATTTATTAATAACTTCTGTATTTAATGAGTTCTTTTCGATTTGGATTAAATCTGGGAACCATTGTTGATGAAATCTTTTTGATTCAACTGCATCCTTTATTTCCATGTTAAAATCAATAACATTAGATATAACCTGAGAAACTGTAGTAATTATTGTAGAACCTCCTGGTGAACCTGTAATTAAAAATGGTAAATTATCATCCGTTGTTACTATTGTTGGTGTCATAGAACTCAACATCCTTTTTTTAGGTTTTATTGAATTTTTTTCACTTCCTATTATGCCATACATGTTTGGATGACCTGGTTTAATTGAAAAATCATCCATTTCATTGTTTAATAAAAACCCTGAGTTATCAACAGTAATACCACTTCCAAACCAACCATTTAGAGTTGTTGTTACACTAACACAATTCCCCAATTTATCAACTATTGAATAGTGTGTTGTTTCATCGCTTTCATTTGTTGTTATTTTTATAGACTCATGTAATTCAGTACTTGTTACAGATAATGTATCATTAATAGTTTGAAATAGTGAATCTGCATAATCTTGACTAATCAAATAATCAATCGGTATATCGACATAATCTATATCACCTAAATACTTATATCTATCAACATATGCTCTTTTAGATATTTCTGACATATAATGTACATGCTTGTAATCTTGAAACATGATATTCGAAAAATCCAAATTCTCTAATTGATTAAGAATAATTCCTAATGTTATACCACCAGATGATGAAGGGGGCATTGAGATTACATTGAAATCTCTATACTTAAATTTTATTGGTTCTAACTCCTTTACAGTATAATTCGATAAATCTTGCTTGGATATGATACCATTAGTTCTATTCATACAAGAAATTATATTATCAGCAGTTTGACCTAAATAAAATTCTTTATATCCATACTTAGTTATTCTCAATAATGTTTGAGCTAAATCTTCTTGAATCATTAAATCATTAAGCGTATAATTTTTATTTTCAACAAATATTCTATGAGATTCTTTATCAATACTTAATTTATTAATCAACGACAAATTATTAAATAAGTAAGAATTATGTTGATCTAATTTGAAACCATATTTAGCTAATAAAAAAGATGGGTACAATAAATCTTCCCATGGTAAAGTACCATATTTATCATGTACATATCCCATTCCAGCAACAGTACCTGGAACTCCTACAGACAAACTACTAGAGGTGCTTAATCCTTGAATAACTTCTCCATTTTCATCTAAAAACATTTTTTCATTGCTTAGGTACGGAGCAGTCTCTCTAAAATCAATTGCAGTAGATGAGCCATCAGCAAAATTTATCACCATAAAACCTCCACCACCTAAATTCCCAGCACTAGGATGAGTAACAGATAAAGCAAAACAAACACCAATTGCTGCATCAATAGCATTTCCGCCATTCTTCATGATATCAACACCTATTTCACTGGCTTGAATTTTTGATGATACAACTAAACCATTACGACCTGAAACATCTGATGAAATAAATGGATAAATAAATTGGGTAATTAAAATTATTTTAAATATAATTTTCATTAAATCACTTTTATAATGGGTTTTTTTCCTTTAATAAACTTTACAGAAATTACATCGATTGTGTAATTATTTTTTATATTATTTTCACTAATATAAGATTTCAAAGAATTATCAATATCTATTTTCTTTAAATTTTTTGATTCATTATCTAGGACTTTAACAAACTTACAATTATTCTTTTTATCAATAAGACAAAAATTAGTAATCACATTATTAAATTCTATATTTTGATCCTTAATCTTAAAATTATTTTTTATATATTTAACACCAACTAATTGGTGAGCTAAATCCTTAAAACCATTTTCTTTATTTAAATAAAATTCATAATTAGGCATATTATTTTTTACAATTTTAAAAGATCTTCTATGAATAGGAGTTGATTTATTTATCTCTAATTGTTCAATATGATGTTTTGTGCCATATCCCTTATGATTAATAAATTTATATTCAGGAAATATTTTATCATAATTCTTCATAATATTATCTCTAGTTACCTTAGCTATTATTGATGCAGCAGCTATCGTCTGAGAAATATTATCTCCATTTACAATATAGTCTGTGGGATATATAGTAATATTTGAATATGGACCATCGATCAATACTTTATCAGGTTTTATATCTAAATTACCAAGAGATTTTTTCATACCTAAAAATGTAGCTTTTAGAATATTTATATCATCAATAACATCTTCATTGACAATACCTACGCCAACAGATATAGCTTTATCATATATTTCAGAATATAATTTATCTCTTTTTTTTGGAGTAAGTTTTTTTGAATCTTTAATACCTTCAATAATTTCATAAGGTTTTAGAACAACAGATGCAGCAACCACAGGTCCTGCTAATGGTCCTCTACCTGCTTCATCAATCCCAACAATATTTTTAAAACCTTCATCCCAATATTTTTTCTCATATTTAATAAAATCCATACATTTAATATAGTGTTATAATTACAAATATTTGTAATTTAAAATATAACTGGGGTGCTATAAAATGCTGAGAATATACCCTTAAACCTGATCTAGATAATACTAGCGGAGGAAATCTTATGAAACTTTTTATCTTTTTATTAATCTCTACTATTTTTTCAAATGAAATTATAATTAATTCTCAATTGTTAAATAATAAAAAAACACCTTTAGAAAAAGCTGATATAGTCTGTGGAAATTCATATGCTACTTCAAATTCAAATGGTGATTTTACAATAAAATGTAATGATTCTGAAAAGCTTAGAATTTCTTACATTGGATACAAAGATATTACAGTATCATTGATTGATGTAGGCAATACTATTATTTTAATAGATGAAGATATTAATTTCGATGATGTGAAAATTGTTGGTGGTCTGAATTCAACATCAACGGATAATAGAATAAAAATATTATCTCAAGACAAAATCAAATACAGTGGTAAGTATCATTTACAGGATGTGATTGAATCTACTCCAGAATTAAATTATGCTGGAGGTACTTCTAGACCAAGGTATTTCCAAATAAGAGGACTTGGTGAGCTTAGCCAATTTTCTGGAGAAGGACTCCCCCATTTTTACGTTGGTTTATTCTTAGATGATATAAATTTTACTGGAATTGGAGGAATTTCAATTCTAGATGATATAAGACAAATTGAAATTTTCAAAGGACCTCAATCGACTTCATTTGGTACAAATGCAATGGCTGGAGTTATAAATTTATTGACAAATAATCCGCATCTTGAAGAATCATTTAAAATCAATTATTCATTATCATCTTTTGATGGAAAGAAAGTGAATGCAAGTATTAATTATCCTATTAACAGAAAATTGCGGACATATTTTAATTTTATAAGAAATCAATCTGATGGTTATATTAAAAATGATTTTAGACCAGATGAAGATTCAAACAGACAAAACGAACAGCTTTCAAAAATAAAATTATTATTTACGCCAAATATTAATTCATCTTACTTGTTAACATATTACAATATAAACTTTAATAATTTATATGATGCATGGACAATAGATAATAACGGTTATAATACTATGTCAGATTTTATCGGTGAAGACAATCAAAAGACTAACGCTACATCTCTAAAGTCACTCTATAACTTTAAGAAGTTTACACTTACTTCTATCACTACATATTCAGATAATAAGCTAAACTATACTTACGATGGTGATTGGGGCAATAATGAAATGTGGGAATCAGAACCATACAATTGGGACCCAGCAACATATTATTACACCTGGGATTTTCCTGATATTACAAACAGAAAAAGAAAAAATAGAACTCAAGAATTAAGATTTTCATTCGATAATATTGTATTTGGATTATTTTATTCAAACTTGAAAGAATATGATGATCGAAGTGGATATTTTTTTAATGGAGACTATGATTATATGACATCCAGATTCAATATTGATAATAGCGCAGTTTATGCTAAGTATATGAAAGACTTAAATACCAGCATATCAATTGATTTATCTCTAAGGTTAGATAAATATAAAACAACAAATGATCTATATTATTTAGCAAGCTATTATGGAAACTCTGGTAATGATGTTCTATCCATTGATGATAGTAATATTGGTTGGGATTTTTTAATAACTAATAAATTATCAACACATAATATGCTAACATTTAGTATTTCAAAAGGGTTTAAAACTGCTGGTATCAATCAGTCACCTAATTTTTCAAATGAAAGATACTACAAAACTGAAGATTGTTTAAACACAGAAATTGGTTATTTATATAAAGATGATAGAATATCTTTTAGAAGTTCACTATTCTACATGAATAGAAATAATCCCCAACTAAGATTATTTATTCAAAGGGATATATCAAAACCAACTTATTTTGATTACGCAACTTTCAATGGCTCAGAATCTTATAATTATGGTATTGATGCTAACCTTAATGTTAAAAACAAATCTAATGAAACATTTATCAGTTTAAGCTTACTAAAAAGCAATTTAGGAGTTTTCTATTTCGATGAATCAGGTGATGGAAATGAAACTCAATTTGGCAATAGAGCAGGTGCACATTCCCCAGAGACAAGTATAACAATAGGCAATAAATTTATTATTTCGGATAAATTAAATTTTAATATTGATGCAAATTACTTAAGTAGTTTTTATTTTGATGAACAAAATTCTCATAAATCAAAAAATAGAACATTATTTAATTCAAGTTTAGCTTATGAAAATAAAATATATTCATTTTCATTTTGGATTAAAAATTTATTAGATACCTCTTATGCTACTAGAGGATTTAGTTTTGTTCTTGAACCTGAGACCACTGATGGATTTACTGAAGATAAAAAAAATTATAAATCTTTTGGTCCTCGCAGAACAATTGGCCTTACTATAGAATTTTTATTAAAATGATTATAATATATCTATTTATAATTCTCCTATTTGGATTAATAAAAAATAATTTCAATAGTGATGAAGATTTTATATTCTTATCAAGAAAACTTACTCTTCCTGCATTTGTTGCAACCTTTGTAACCACCTGGTATGGTGGCATTCTTGAAGTTGGAAGATTTACGTTTGAAAATGGTATTGTTACATGGATAATTTTTGGATTTTTTTACTACATAGCAGCGATACTATTATTAGTATTTATTGCACCCAAAATTCATAAAAACAATATCAATACAATACCAGGATATTTTCATAGAAATTTTGGATATATACCTGGAGTAGTATCTTCGATAATAATTTTACTATTATCTTCTCCAGCGCCTTACTTAATGATATTTGCTACTATCTTTAACCATGTATATGATATTAATTATATTTATTCAATCTTCATTGGACTTTTCTTTTCTGTTTCTTATATAATGCTTGGCGGATTTAAGTCAATTATAAGAACAGATAAAATTCAATTTATTCTGATGTATACAGGTTTTATCATTATACTAATAAAACTCTATATCAATTTTGGAGGAATATCATTTTTATTGAATAATGCTCCAGATGGACATTTAGAATTTTCCAATAAGCTCCCAATAGGTTATCTTATATCATGGTTATTTATATCCATGATAACTTTTATCGATCCAAATATTTTCCATAGAGTTTACTCTGCTAAAAATCAAAAAATATTATCAAAAGGTATCCTATTTTCAATAGTATTTTGGATAATATTTGATTTTCTAACTATATCTACGGGTTTATATGCATCTGCTATCATAAAATCAAGCGTTATTACATCTTCTCCATACCTAGTTCTATCTGATATGGTTTTATCTCCTTATTTGCAGGTTTTTTTTATTATTTCACTACTTTCAATTGTTATGTCAACCATTGATAGCTTTACATTTACATCAGCTATCACCATTGGAAATGAAATTAAAAATAAGAAATCAATGAAGTTTAATACAAGGATAGGGCTATTGATTACGTCAATAATAGCTGTAGTTATATGTATATCATTTAATAAAGTTATTGATATATGGTATGTTTTTGGCTCGATTGGAGCATCATCACTATTAATACCTTTAATAAAGATTATTTTTAATACTGATTATAAGATTAATTATCCCACGATGACATTAATAATGCCCGCAGCTATAGCATCTGTATGGATTTATTTAGAGTACCCGTATAATATTGATCCTATATTTCCAGGAATTCTTAGTAGCTTTATTTTAAATAAAACTATTCACAAATTAAGTTAGATATAACAGGCCAAGAATCTGAAACACCCCATGCTCCTGGATTATTTTCGTTGCAATACCCAACTTTGTCACAAGAATAAAAATCGGGGTTGGCTTCTGAATAATTGCATCCAATGTTTAGTACATTTTGAACTGGTCCAACAGTTATGCTATCATATGAAACAGCATTAGTATATCCAGCCATAACACAATATCCATCAGCAATTACCGCTAACCCCTCTACTCCATACGCGCCACAACCTTGAGTTATAGCTCCACAGCCTGAAAGATATTCAAAATCATCATATCCACATACACTATCAACAAGTCCTTCAGTAGTAACCTCAGTTGGGCTTGAACTGTCACAACTAAATACAAATAAACCAAGACCAATTAATAATAATTTTACCATAACCTATTTACCTTTTTTAGTTTTTTCAAATAATACATTCATAATTTTTGATATTTCATCTGAGTTTTTACCATCTATTGATGATTTATACTTTAATGTATCAACATTAGCCTCTAGATCCTTTACAAATTTACCATTTTTTATGTCATTAAGAATGTTTTTTAATTTATTTTCATATTCATCATCAATTAGATAATTACCAGATTTAAGTCCACCATAGCGCGCTGTATCGCTTATTGCATTATATAGATAATCAAAACCCTTTTCATGAAACAAATCAACAATCATTTTAATCTCATAATAACATACAAACCATGCAACGATAGGCGAATATCCATCTTCAAGCAATACTTTAAGTGATTTTTCTATCATCTTAGGAATTCCGCCAGTTAGAAGTGCTTGTTCTCCGAATAAATCCGTTTCTGTCTCTTCTTTAAATGTTGATAAAAATGAACATACCCTTGCAGATCCTATAGCCTTACTATATGCTTTTGCAGTATCTAATGCATTACCAGAAAAGTTTTGTTCAATAGCAAGCAATGCAGGAACTCCCCTGCCTTTTTTATACTCATCTCTTACCATTTGTCCACCACCACTTGGTGCGACCATTATAACATCAACATTTTTTGGAGGCTGAATTAAATTGTATGTTATATTATATCCATGAGAAAAAAGAATTGTATCATTCTCATTCAGATGGCTTTTAATTTTTGAATTAAACACTATAGGGATTGATGCATCTGATACTAAAATACATATTATATCCGCCCAAAATGATACGCTTTCAATAGAATCATATACAATATCATCCATTAATAAATCTTTTTCTATTGAATCAATACTTCGGACACCTACTTTTATAGATAGACCAGAATCTCTTAAATTTAAAGCTTGAGCCCGACCTTGATTACCATAACCAATAATACCTATTTTTTTATTTTTAATTATATTTAAAGAAATATCCTTATCAAAAAAAATTGGATTGTTCTTATTTGTCATTAAAATTTAATCTTTTGTTTGTCTTTATCTTTATTCTGCCTAAAGAGTATCATCGTTCTACCTATACAACCAGCTATTTCACATTTCAAATTATCCACAACCAATGATTTTCTTTCATCTGTAATTTTTCCTTCGTGGAATTTGATTTTAATAAGCTCATTAGAATTTAATGATTCATCAATTGAATTTAATACTCCTTTATTAATTTCATTCTTACCAATTAAAATCTGAGGCTTTATGTGATGAGCTTTTGCTCTTAAAGATTTTCTCTGATTAGATGTTAATTTCATATTAATTCTCTATAATTATATTAAGTAAATTTACTATATCTTGAACAGTTATTAACTGATCATTATTAAAATCTATAATTTCAAACTGATCATCTGATGGTGTATACTCTCCAAGTATTATATTAACAACAATAACGACATCAACAACATTAACACTACCATCAAAATTAACATCTCCAAATTGTGCTTCAATATTAATAATTTCTAGTTTAAAATCATCTAATGCAGCTTCTACTAAAGAACCCCCAGAACCAACATCACCATCATTTAAAAGATCTGATGCTATATATCTAAATTGAACTGCATCTGATAAATCAATATAATCAGACAAAACAAAACGTTTTTCATGCCATTGATTCATAGAAATAGAAGTATATTCTAAATCAACCCAATTTACACCTCCATCTGATGACGCTTGTACGTTCCAGATATCATTCCCAGGATTATTTCCAAGATCATTGGTATACCATCTCCAATAGGATAAAAGGACATGAGGATACTGCTCTAAATTATATATATCTGAGTATAAAATAGTTTCTCCACCATCAATATCACCATTACCTGGTTGATCAACATCATAATTACCAGTAACAAAACATTTATCACCATTTTCAGAGTAATCTTCATTTGTTTGTACAATAAAATCAAGATTAGCAAATCCACCTTGAAGTGATGTCCCAATTGGAATTCCCTGCTCCCACTCACCTACAGTGGCTGTAGATTCAACAGTCCAGTTATTTTCCCCTTCAAAATCCTGAAATACAATATCAATTAAATCTCCATAAATAAAAGATATACTATCTTCAATTTGAGGATAATTAGAGCTTTGACCAATGCTATTTGTTGCAGTGATATAATAATAAACAATTACATTAGATTGATCAAATGTCATAATTACTTCATATCTATTATCATTAACAATGTTCATATTTGCATCATCCCAATTAATGTTATCCAAGCTATAATGCAATGTTACATCTTCAATACTTCCATCAAAGCTATCAACATATGCTATAAATGGAACGTAAGGACTATCATCTAACGATACATCTTGCACATCTTCATGAATAATGCTAACTCCTCCAACAGATAATACAAACAAACCAAGCTCTCTATCGCTAGATATTATATTACCGCTTGGTAGATAAGGATATACACCCCAATTACTTACATAAAGACCTTCAGTATCACTAAAATCATAATAAGCAATCTCTTCCAATTCATAAGGATTAGAAATATCTACAATTCTAGTTCCATCAGCGTAATAAGATATATAGAGATTATTTGTACCTGGTTTAATATACAAATTATGAGCGCTATGCTCTTCACCTTGAGGGGTTTGATATTCATCAATAAGATTTATATTATTATAATCAGAAATATCCCAAGCCTTGATATGACCACCTAGATTTTCATCTCCTGTAAATAAATAATTCTCATCTTCCGATATTGCAACATCATGTGTGCTTATGCCATCTGTTCCAGTAAAGTGAGATAGTATAGTTGTTGGATTTGTTCTATCAGAGACATCTATTATTCTAAAGTACCCTACATAAATTGAAGCACAATACAACTTATCATTGTATACCTCTATATCATGACAATATCCAGCTTGTGAACTTGTTTCATTTTCTAAATTCCAAGTTCCAACTAGATTTGGATTAGCAGGATCTTCTAAATCATAAATCCATATATCATTCTCATCTGCTCCAACAACATACAGATAGCCATCTGAATCAATATAAATATTATGGGAAGTTAAAAAATCAAATACAGTATTTACCAAAACAGGCTGATCAGGATTATCAACACTGACTATTTTGACACCATCCTCTGCTTCCGTGCCTATATAAACATGCCTATCCCAATACTTTAAGTCTCTCCAGGTACTACTTGAGCCTTCTATAATTTCAATTTGAAAAGGATTATAAGGGTCGGTTATATCTACAATTGCTGCCCCACTTTGCAATCCAATTACAGC
>CEWO01081605.1_pt1 | contig 24032 bp, 15 predicted proteins | sample 361561 | NCBI WGS metagenome assembly CEWO01 (sample SAMEA2623627, study PRJEB7988) | marine metagenome | isolation source: saline water (ENVO:00002010), including
ATCTCCATATCTCTCTAAAATCCATCTTAGATCTTTTTGTAACTTTTCCCATTCTATCTCTGAATCAACGCCAACTGAATTAAGTTGTCTATTCATTCTTTCAGCATTATTCCTTAAATAATCTACATCATCTACTATATTTACGATATCTCCAAATCGGATACCAACTCTTTCGATACGATCACGATATGCGGGGCCTATTCCTCGACCTGTTGTTCCCACTACTTTGTCTGCGCTATCGTACAACTTATGAAAAGGAAGAATTATTGAAGCACGTTCACTGATAAAAAGTCGCTTACCCTCTGGCCTCTCTCCTGATATTTTATGCCATCTATCTAATTCCTCTTCCAAGACCCAAGGATCGATTACCATTCCATCTCCTAGTATCATAGAACAGTGTAATGCTGATACTCCAGATGGAATTTGATGTAACTTCAGTGTAGTATCGCCATAGACTACAGTATGGCCTGCATTATTGCCCCCTTGAAATCTTACTGCCCATGTTGAGTTAGCAGATAATTGATCTATTGCTTTACCTTTTCCTTCATCTCCCCATTGGGCTCCAAGTATTACAGTGGCGGGCACGTATCATCTGCCATCACTGAAGGTGTTTGAATACTTTGTATGAATACCTGTCTGCCAATTAATCATAATCTATATTTCTCTTCAAATTTTTTCATGAAATTAATAAGTAATACTACACTTTCTTTTTTTATATAATTGTAAAGACTTGCTCTTATTCCTCCCACACTACGGTGGCCCTTCAAACCTCCTAATCCACATTCCAGGGCTTCTTTAAGGAATATTTCTTCTAATGATTTATCATTTAATCTCCAAGTTATATTCATCTTTGATCTGGAGTCTTTATCTGCGTGAGGTTGCCAGAAATCTGTCCTATCCAGCTCCTCATACAGTAAATCAGATTTTTCTTTATTTCTTGCTATCGCACCTTTCATTCCTCCATTCTCCTCTAGCCATTTGAATACACGGCCAAGAACAAATATGCCAAACGTATTCGGAGTATTAAACATTGAACCTTTCTCGATATGGGTATTATAATCCAGCATAGTGGGAATATCACTTCCAATACGAGATATTGCCCAAGGAGATAAAATAACAACTGTTATCCCACTAGGTCCTAGATTTTTCTGTGCACCTGCATAGATAATTTCATGTTTTGATATATCTATTTCTACTCCAGTTATATCGGAACTTGCATCAACAATCAATGGCTTTCCATCACTATTTGGAGGATTGTGGTATTGAGTGCCATAAAGAGTGTTATTGGACGTGTAATGAACATATATGGCATCATCTCTGATTTTAAAATCACCTTCTTTCGGGATTTTTTTGAATCCATTAATTTCATCACTCCATACTCCTTTGGCTTCTCCTATTCTACTTGCTTCCTTGAGGGCTTTTTTTGACCACCCTCCGGTGATGAGGTAGTCTGCTTTTTCTCCTTCTTTTAGTATATTCAAAGCGGTCATATAAAATTGTAGAGAAGCTCCTCCCTGTAAAAAAAGTATTTCATAATCTTCTGGAACTGTTAATACTCTCCTCACACTATCCATAGCGTCATCTATAACTTTTTGAAAAGTTTCACTTCTATGGGAAATCTCTAGTAATCCAAATCCACTTCCATTTAAATTAGGCAAGGATTCCGAGACCTCTCTGATGACTTCTAAAGGCAAACCAGCAGGCCCAGCACCAAAATTATGTATACGCCCATCGCTATCCATGGAACCATGACAACGCCATAGGTCTTTGACTACATCGGATAAATCATCCAATACAGGGAGAAGTTCATTTCTATAATGCATGACCGATGCTTGTGATACGTATCGGACTTGTTATGCTTCAAGGTGCCCGACATGTCCATATTTCTTCCCTTAATAAGGCTGCCAAGGATTCTAATATAGAAATTAAAGTAATACAATTACGTAAATCTTCAGACTTACTTGATGAAGATATTCACGCAATAATTATCCCAGGGGGTGAATCAACAACTATGCGTCTAACTGGCAATTCTCCCGATTCTCTTTTATTGCCTACCCTACTTGATTGGTTAAGAAAAAGGCCCAATCTTCCTGTTTTGGGTACTTGTGCTGGTGCAATATTACTTTCAGACCCTCAAGATAAGAAAGAATCATTGATTGATGCAACAATAAATAGAAATGCATATGGTAGGCAGATAGATTCTTTCCAAGCCGATATTCAAACTCCACTTCTCGAAAGGACCTTTCCTGGAGTTTTTATTCGTGCACCTAAATTTAATTCTGATGTATCTGCCGAGGATATTGTGGCGATTTGTGAAGGGGAGGTAGTTGGCGTTAGAAAAGGGAACAGATTAGCCTTAACCTTCCATCCAGAACTCTCTGAAGACGTTGGTTTTCATCGTTGGTTAATTGAACGGGCAAGTACAATTGTGGAGGCGAAAAATGTCCCTTAATTTTAGCTTACCTCAACTTCCTAATTTACATGAAGCACCTGAAAAAACGGATGCTGAAGGATGTATTCAGTGTCAAATGGGTAGTAAATTAGTTTTATTCATAACGGGACATTGCCACTGGCAATGTGACTATTGCCCGCTTTCTGAAAATCGTAGAGAAATTGATTGGATGTACGCCAATGAAAGGAAATGTGAAAACTTCGATCAAGTAATAGAAGAAGCTCATGCTATGCGTGCAACAGGTGCTGGAATAACTGGAGGAGATCCTCTCATGGCTAAAGATAGAACTATCGAAGGAATAAGGCGACTGAAAGATGAATTTGGCCCTCAATTTCATCTCCATATGTATACAAGTATACCATTCCGAACAGAATGGGCAAAAGATTTTGCAGATGCAGGATTAGATGAAATAAGATTTCATTTCTTAAATTTAGAATCAAAAAAATATAAAGAAACTATTTCTGCTTGCTCAAAGGCAGGAATATTCACTGGAGTTGAAATACCCTGTGAACCAGATAAAGAAAAAGAATTATTATTATTATTGGAAGATTTAAGAGATTTTGATATATCTTTTATCAATATCAATGAACTAGAGATAACGGTAGGAAATCATGATAATATGGAGCTAAGGGGATTTAATTTATCTACAGAAATAACCGCTGGAGCAAATGGTTCTGCCGAATTAGCAATCTCTATGAAAGAAAGAGTAAATGCAGCAGAATTAGGGCTCCCAGATCCATTCGATGGTGAATTAAAAAAAGCATATGGTTTCCATCTAAAATTCTGTACCGCTGTTTACAAAGATGCTGGGCAACTTCGCAGACGTTTCCTTCGAAGGGGGGAATCAACCATAGCACCGCATGAAAATCTAACAGAAGATGGTACAATAGTATTTGGCGCCATTTCTTCTACAGAAGAAGATCAGGAGATGTGGATTTCGGAGATTATTGAAGAAACAAATCTTCCTCGTAGATTCCTATATTGGGATCCGAATTATCAAAGGATTGAATTGCCTTTAGTAGTTGCGGAATCTATTGCTAATGATATAGGTGCACCTGTATCATTCGTTGAAGTGCTTCCTACTTTTGAAAGATTAGAAATGACTGTAATATGGCTAAATTAGAGTGATAAAATTAATATTTGTTTTGAACACATTGATAGAGTTTAGCATAACTAGTCGCTTCATGCCTGTCCGGGTTTTAGATTTGGATAATTCTAAAATTAATCCTTTTCGAAGACTTTCTGCATCTCAAGTAATAGCTTGGGAAAACTGTCCAAGACTCTGGTATTATGGCTGGAGGGAACGACTCAAAACGCCACTTCCTCCTCAAATAATCAGAGGTAATGCAGTTGAAGAATGTATTTGCAGAGTTCTTCGTGATTCTCCATTGTTCATTGGCCCGGATTCTGATCAAGACATGACTTCGCCAATTGATGCTGCTGGATTTCCAGCATTAGACCAAGAAGGATGGGTAGGTCCTAATCTAAAATTAAGATCTGAAAGCTTATGGCCAAATAATCGTAATGAGTTAGAGGAATGGGCATTTAAAAGAGCAATTTATCATTTCCAGGGGTGTTGGGAAAAAGCAATTGAAGATTGGGAATCAAATCCTAATCGTACAGGTGATTCTTCGGATATTACTTCTGAAGAAGCTCTGAATATGGTTTTTTCAGGAATTAGATTACATCTTGATGAGCTAGAAAGATGTATTGAAAAAGGAGTAGATAGAAATCTTGAACTCTGGCGGAGAGGAGAATTTAGAGAATATTGGCCAGCTCCTGATGGTTTTCCAAGGAAATGGAATACGCCTAATCCTTCAGCATCTCAAGGGGATATTTCATGGCTTGAATCATGGGAATATGCTAGGCCATGGTTTGTTGATCCGGATGCTGCTCCTTTCTCTCAAACTACTTCACACCCTGATGGTTGGTTTCAAGGAGAATATGACCTAGTATATCGTTGGTCGGGAGAGCCAAATATTATTGATTTGAAAGCATCAGTAGGTAAAGGAGACCGTTCAGCAGGATATGTTAAACAATTACAATTGTATGCATGGTTATGGTGGGAAACTCATGAACGTTCAGATGAAGTTAAAGGTTTAGAAATATGGTACTTAGGGACCGAATCAATAAAAAAAATAGCTGTACCAAGTAAAGAAACTATGGAGATAATGTCTGCTGAATTATTGGAGATTTACAACTTAATTCATGCTCGTGACCCCGATATCTCTGATTGCCCGACTAATCCGTCTCCGCTCAATATCTTTAACAAAGGAGGAATTCCGGCTAATCCTCCTATAGATGCTACTCCAAAGTCACGTTGTAGAGTCTGTGAATTAAGGGCTATCTGCGAGGGTAGTGATTATGAGACAGATCTACCTTTAATGAATAGAATAGAAAAATTCGGCCATGCATGGCCGGTTACTCCTTTGGGAGAAATAAAAACTAGATTTTCTTTAACAGGAGAAGTAATTCATCTTAGTGGCCCTGAAATATCATCTAATGGTGATATCGAAGTAAATTTTACCCTACAACACGGTTATGATCGGGCAAAAGTTAGAGAACATAGAAATGGAGGTTTCAAGAATATTACCAGATCAATTTCCGAAGGTTCTAAAATTAGAATAGATAATGCTCTTTCTTCTTTATGGAAAGGGCAACTGGTTATCGATTTAGATAATAAATCAAAGATAACTATGCTTAAAGACTCATTTGATGCACCTATTGTGGATGTGGAAACACGCATCAGTATTGTGGCTAGGGTATGGTCTATTGATGCCTTCCCAGATGCCAAAGGAATTAGAAGATGGTCAATAACGTTGGTTGATAAATCCGGTTCTGGAGGAAGCGTTGCTTTCAAGCAATTTATACCGAATTCTGCTGCTGCTATAGCAAGAGGGGACATCATAGCTATACTCAATGGTGAAGCAGGAGAATTCGCTGGAAGGTCTCAGATAAAGATCGGACCAGGAAGCAGAGTAGTCATTCTCAGGGATTCTGAAGATATCGCTTCATTTTAGAATTTTTTTGGCGCCGAGAGAGGGATTTGAACCCCCGAATCCAAGGATAATGGATTTCGAATCCATCGCAATACCGGGCTATGCGATCTCGGCTATATTTGTTCCAAACTTGGATTAGAAATAAGTCTGACTAGTATGTCGGAGGGGTATGCGCATTGAAGTCGAGAGCCAAGGAGAAGTTTTTACCTTTGAATCTAAAACACCTCTTTCAATAAACGAAATTTTGAATAAATTAGAGATAGCCCCATCTACGGTACTTGCTGTGTATGAAGGAACTATTCTTCCGCATACTTCAATAATAGAGTCAGATGTAAAATTAGAACTAGTCATAGTCTCCTCAGGTGGATGATTTTATTTTTTCAATTTTTCTTTGAGAAATTCAAAAATATCTTTACTCTCAATTATCATTGCACCGACGTATTCCAATATTTCTATTGTATCCAACAGACTATTGACTATTATGAGGCCTTATATCTTATTTTCACCAATTTTTTCGTTTTCACTAAAAATTTTATCTAAATTGGGAAAACAAAGTTTCTCTAAATATGTAGATTAAAAGCCAGCTAATGCCAACAAAATCATTGTTTAGCCCGCTTACGTGAGGCTTTTCGTCGACGAAGCTTCTTTTTTCTCCATTTCCAACGCTGCTGCCCTCGCTTCTTCCATGCACGAGAGCCACGCTTCATTCGGGCCGCCGACTTACTGCCCCTATATGAGCGATTCGTGCGTACTCTATTTTCTGTGGTGGGCAATACAGGATTCGAACCCGTGTCACCGGCTTAGAAGGCCAGCATGATATCCAGACTACACCAATCGCCCTTGGGCTTACGCGGTAGCATCTCTCTCATGAACTTAACACATGAGGGGGGGCCCCTCATTTGTTTTTGAAAAATTTAGCACATTTAGGACACCTTGTTGGAGTACTCACTCTTCTCCTATCCCATGTATGTCCACAATCTCCACAAATCCATTGCCTTTCTGGTAATTTTTCTAACACTTGTTGTCTTAATTCTCTTAGTATTTTAGAATCTTTTAATTTAGGGGCAGGAGCAACCTTATTGACAAGTGAACTATGTTCGCCATCATGATCAGTTAATCCCGCGGCATGTAATAATTCATGAACTAATGTATGTAAATACAATGATTTATCCTTGGAAAGAATTGGATTAAGTGCGATTACGATTGGCCCAGGTGATAACTTTAATCTTCTCCTTCTGAATAACTCATTGTGGTTGCACTCAAATCTTGTAAAACCTAGTCTCGATTCTCCTTCATCAGTCCATATTAATTTTACTTCCTTATCCAAATGATTAAGAAAAGGGGCTTTTTTTCCTTTTAATAGAGATTTTATTTCTTCAATGATGCCATCAGGCATACTCGGTATTTTTGAAATACTAGTCATCCCCTCTGTCCTGCCTGCATGTTCGTATTCCATTCTCCTTAAATGGTCACCGTCAAACGGATAATCAAAGGGCGTGTGGCGCAGCTTGGAAGCGCGCTTCCTTGGCATGGAAGAGGCCCCGAGTTCAAATCTCGGCACGTCCACCATATTTGTAAATGAATTATTAAATTCGAGGTTTATGTTAACATCTATTGTGAATTAATCATTTGTTCAATTAAGTATAAAAGATAATTTATTTTTTTATACAGTCGAGTAAATAAATAATATTTTTGTTATCATTTGTATGAATAATTATATAAATATTGATTATTCAAGTATTATTAATAATATATTCTTTTCAAACGAACAAATAATAAACCTAATGAATAGTCGAGGTAACATGATAGACAAGGCAAAATTAGAATATATATGGCTAGACGGTTATGAACCTACTCAGAATATGAGAAGTAAGACATTAATTAGAAACAATTTTACTGGTGTTATTGATGAATGTCCAATGTGGTCATTTGATGGTTCTTCGACCAAACAAGCAGAAGGAAAGAGTTCCGACTGTTTATTGAAACCTGTGTCTATTTTTCCTGATCCACAAAGAATTGATGGTTTTCTTGTAATGTGTGAAGTTTTGAATCCAGATGGCACCCCACATCCAAGTAATGGTAGGGCGATAATCGAAGAAGATGATAATGACTTTTGGTTCGGTTATGAACAAGAATATTTCATTATGGATGTTGATACTCAACTTCCATTAGGTTTTCCTGTAGGAGGTTATCCCGGTCCACAAGGACTTTACTATTGTTCAGTTGGTGGAAAGAACACGCATGGCAGAGGACTTGTTGAGGAGCATGCAGATATGTGCTTAGAAGCCGGTATAAATTTTGAAGGAATTAATCAAGAAGTTGCATGCGGACAATGGGAATTTCAGATTTTCGCTAAGGGGGCAAAGCAAGCAGGCGACGAATTATGGATAGCAAGGTATCTCTTAGATAGATTGACAGAGAAATATGGATATTATATTGAATATCATCCCAAACCAATCAAAGGTGACTGGAATGGTTCAGGGATGCATGTTAATTTTAGTGATGGAAGGATGAGAGATGAAGGAGGGGAGGAACTTTTTACAGATATCTGTGAAGCTTTTGGTAAGAATATTGATGCACACATGTCAGTTTATGGAGCCCATAATGAACTACGATTAACAGGCCTTCACGAAACTCAATCAATAGATCAATTTTCTTACGGTGTTTCAGATCGTGGAGCATCAATACGTATTCCTATTGGGACAATAGAAGACGGTTGGAAAGGAAGACTAGAAGATAGAAGACCAGCGTCGAATGGCGATCCATATAAAATAGGGGCGGTTGTAATTAGTACTACTAAATCAGCATATTGATTTTTAGAAGTTTGACTACTTCATCAGCACAACCCCATGAGAGAGTCACACCCGCACCTCCATGGCCATAATTATGAATTACTTTTTTCTTATCGACAATTTCCATTTCAAGTCTGAGCTTATATCTAGATGGCCTCAATCCAACTGCTGAACCTACAATATTCTCTCTGTTCAATTCAGGCCAAAAAGACTCGCATTTAGATAAAATATCTTCTGTATCCCTTTCTCTTATTGTTGTATCCCAGTCTCCCTTTTGAGCAGTCCCTCCGAGGACAGTCACATCTCTACGTGGGATGGTATAAGTCAAAGTTTCAGGTTGTTGGTCATATCGGCCAAAACCAGGGTCTTGATTTATGTATACAACTTGCCCTCTTACTGGAATCACTTCTTCATCATTTGATAATAATCTTGCACCTAGTCCTGAACAATTTACAATAAACTCACCCGGGACTTCTTCAATAGAATCAAATTCATTAGACTCAATTGACCCTCCTAATGTTTTGAATTTTGATAATAGCCATGGCATGTAAAGATTCATTTCTATGACTGGGGCCTCTAATTCCCAGCCAAATTCATAATTCCCTATTATCTCATCTTGATTAAGAATTCTAAAATGAGGAATATCAAAACTCCATCCTGGAGGAGCACATTCCTGTTCAAGATATTCTCTTCCTAGACGCATAGAAATACATTCTACTCCTTCACTTTCTCTGAGTCTTACCAATTCATTGAACGTTTGAATTGACCATTGATTAGTTTTTTCTACTGGTTCTACAAGGAACGGATACCACCATGCTGCAGCCACATCCGATACTGTATCAGGGCTAAATTCTTTAGAAATTATTCTTACTTGCCATCCCTGTTGTAATAATCTTATCCCTGTTGTTAAGCCTGAAACTCCTGCTCCTACAACAGTGATTTGCATGCCTTGAGATAAAGGTACAGTAAATCATCTAGTCGGTAAGGTAAATGTCTTCAACAAACCCTCCCTGGAATAAATGGTGATCAATTGCCTAAAGTTAAGCGACCGAAAAAAGGATGGTATAGAATCACCAAAAAACGTCTTTTTCGTGGTCCACCTGTAAAACCAAGTGAGAAAGGATTACCGCCATGTCCTGCCTGTGGGCAGTGGACTATGCAGAAAGATAACAAACGTAATGAATTATTCTGTGGCCTATGTGGCGCAATACTCTAACTGTGCCAAATCCAATATGTGTATGCCTTCTCCGCAAGACGCCACTGTGATGAAAAACCGCACCGGATGCTTTGGTCATCAAGAGTGATGGGCGATCTGAGTGGCACTAGGATTTGAAAATAATGAATAATGAAAAAATTATTATTGATTCACTAAATCGTAAATTCAGAGTCCCCTATCCAACCAGACTAAGTAATGCACCTGATGATTTAATAATAGCCCGAAAAAGTAGCCCATGGAAAATATATTTCGGCATGGTTGGTACGGTTTTACCTGCATTTTTTTTACTATATACATCATTGTTTATTATTATTGGAATTATTGATCGCAATCCAATTATGACATTATCTGGTGGTCTATGTAGTATGCCACTACTTTTTATTATACTTTATTTGTATCGGCCTCGTTTAATACATGTAAAACTGGCTATTCCTAGTGAAAAAGGTCATTTTCTTCATCCTTTACCTTCTGGAGGTTCTTTACAAACTGATATGAAAACCGATTTAAAAAGATATATTATCAGAGATGATTCTGTACTCGATTTACCACCTACAAATCAATTATGGCTCGTATTCATCTCTGTAGTTATAGTCGGTATTTTATCTTCTATTCTATTTTTCTCCCAATTAGTTGGCTACATGGGAGTAATATTATTCGTAGTTATCGCAATCCCATTATGGTTGATTGGATTTTCTTTGCCTGTACTTGCTTGGTGGGGAACTTCTACACAATCATTGGGGTTGCCCACAAAGAGGAGGGATGCAGAATCTTGGTTACTGGCAGGTATGGTTTCTGCATTCCCGGCATTTATTTTCAATAGTTTTGCAGCCCCAGCTATAACCCCATCCTCATTCCCTTTATGGGCAAGTGAATTATTTTTATTAGCAATTAGTGCTCCATTTTGTGAAGAAATTTTCAAAGGATTGGCCGTAGCCTTATTTTTACCTTCAATAAAAAGCCCAAAACATGGGTTCCAAATAGGGTTTACTGTTGGTTTAGGTTTTGCACTAATAGAAAATTTTCAATATATTGGAGTTTCATTATTTGGTGGACCATTAGGGATAACTCTTACAATTTTAATCAGAGGAATAGGTTCTATTCCGGGCCATGCGGTTTGGACTGCAATTACGGGCACTGCCATAGGCTGGTTGGTGAAAGAAAAAAAATTTAAGAATAAATTAGAATGGCATGCAAAATCTTTGTCTGTTGGTGCTGTAGATTTTATTGAAGCCATAGGCATCGATTTTGATGGAGATGGGGATTTATCAGGACATAATGACTCGAATTTAGATATTGAATCCTCAATTAATAACAATTCTAAACCTATTAAAACAGAGAAACCATGGCTTTTATTGGATAAGTCTGGAAAAATATTCGATCAATTTGAGATTACAAATCCTTCAAAATCAAATAATTTTGATGATGATTATCATTCTAAAATAGTATCAGATTATAATGTATCTTCAGGATTAATTCTTCCAAAGTCAATATACGTCTCATTAAGCCTCGCTATCTTGGGACATTCCTTTTGGAATGCTAGTTCTTACTTGTCATATTTTCTTCCTGAAAAATATGGATTAGGGGAAACATATTCTTCCTTGATATCTATTTTGTGGACACTAATATTGATAATTTCTATACTGTTTATTGCCAATCGTTTACTAAAAGGAATTAAAACAACAGAATTTAATTAATGATGGAAATAAAACTCATAAAATAGAATTACAAGGGAATGATTCTTGACAACATATGCTAACAGCAACACGGGGGAGTCAAGTGGAAGTGACTAGTGAACTTTTTATTTCTATATCATTAGTTACATTATTATTATCCGTTTCTAAATTCTATGATTTCTTAGACTTAGGAGGTTTATTAGCCGCCTTAACTGTTGGATTATTGGTATCTTTACTTGGCCATTGGACATGGTTAATTGTTCTAATGTCATTCCTAATAATTTCTTCAATTGTGACTAAATGGAGATATGAGGAAAAAGCATTAATTTCAGTTGCAGAATCTAATGATGGTAAAAGAGGTTGGAAAAATGTTTTGGCGAATGGAGGAGGAGCATCATTAATAGCTATAATCAATCACTCCATGGGAGGTCATGATTTAGCTTATCTATCATTTTGTGCATGCGTTGGTGTAGCCTCTTCAGATACGCTAGCATCAGAAATTGGAAGTTTAGATCCAAGAACTAGAATAATCACAACCTTGGAAGCAGTTCCTGCAGGGACAAACGGAGGAATGTCTCCTACGGGGACTATAGCGGCTTTTTACGGCGGTCTGATAATAGCAATAATTTCTACTCTATTAGGTGCTTTAAATGCTGATACAACTCCTCCTTTATTTTTGTTCTTATGTATAACTGTAATTGGATGGTTGGGTTGTCAATTAGACTCTTTACTCGGTGCATTATTTGAAAATCGTGGCTACCTCGGAAAGCATGCAGTCAATTTCATATCAACAATAACAGGCTCAGTATTGGCGCTTTGGTCTGCAGTACTTTTTTTATAATCAAATATTCTCAACATAAGTAGGTAATGTCATGTCACCAGAAAGTAAGAATTATTTTAAGATATCAACATTATTGATAATTACTATAGTATTATTTATTTCTACATTTTCAAGTGCGCAAACATATGAGCAATATGATGGCCCAGGAATATCATATGATTATCCTGATACCCATATGTTATTCATTAAGGGAGATGGTGAATCTCCTTTCCTAGATAGAAATTGGTCAGTATTAACTGGTTTCCCCCAGGGTAGTGTGTCATTTAGTAGAGCAAGTTCTACGTTGAATCCAAATATCTTGAATGTCCAATCTTCTCCTACTGAAGAACCATTTAGATTTGAAGGAAATATTTCTGTGATCCTTTTTGCTTCTTTGGAAGGAAGTGGTAGTAATTCTTGTGAGGCATCTGATATTTTGCCTAGTCCGGTTGGCTCAGAGACTCAATTTGCGGTATCTCTTGCAATAGGTGGAATATCAATTCTTTCTAATGAATATACTGAATCTATTTCCATGTCAGAAGGATATACGTCGCCACATAAATTCTCCGTAGATGCTGGTGAAGTTAATGTTAGTTTGAACAGAGGCGATACTGTAGATCTATCAATAGATGTAAGGCATGAATGTGTAGAATCTGGAGCACTTCTGTGGGGCACATATGATGTAATATCAGGAATATTATTTGAAGGTAAAATAGTTGACGCGGAAGTCGATGTGATAGTTGATGCCAATAGGATGGTTAGGGTCGAGATGACTCCGATTTCTCCGTGGGGCTTAAGTGATTTTTCTCATCAAATTTTTGAGATAGTGGGTCCAACGGAATGGAGTAGTATGTATCATGGAGAATGGGATAATGAAGATCTAAGGCAGTATCATTTCGAAAACCCTCAAGGAATTAGGATTGGGGATGATAATAGAACTACTTACACTTGGTCAACAGATAAACCTCTCGAATCTGGTAATTACATGGTTGATATGTGCATAGATCTTTCCGATCAAGATCCTGCAGAAACCTGTAATATGATTGTAATATTACGTTTTAGTATACCTGATGATCCAAAATCATTGATTAATGGTACATGGGCAGCTATTATAATTCCACTTGGAATTTCGGCATGGATATTTATTTCTATCAAGGAAGCAATGTTGCCTTTACCTGCATATGGAGTAATTATTTTACTTGCATTCGCTAGTTTAGGGCCAGCTATAAGCCTACCAGATATCGATTCTAATTCCTTCAGAGATAACGGTGCAGTACCTTCATTCATGTTAATTTCACACAACCCAGATACTGAATCTTTAACTCTATATGACTTAATGAAAGATTCAGACATAGTAGTTATTGGAATGTTCCAACATGGATCTCCAAATGCATTACTCCAATATGATGATTTTTCCAAATCACAAAAATATTCTGAGGCCGACATATCTTATGTCCAAATTGCAACTGGGGAAGGCCTAGAGGCTAGCTATTTGGATTCTTATTCCGATCTTCTAAACGGTTCATGGCCTCTACTTTTAGATGAATATGATTCTAGTGTTGGTTTATCTCTTCCAAACAAAGCTAGTGACGCAGTTTTAGTTATTGATTCTGCAGGCTTCATTACTGATTGGAAGCCAGGCTCCATGTCTTCAACAGAAATTGATGAGGCATCATCTAGTGCCTCATTTGGTTCTGGCAATAACCCTTTTCAGATAATCACATTAATTTTCTCTACAGCACTTTTGCCATTAATTGTTTTAGCAATGCCTAGGGATAGAAAATTTAAATTTCCAGAAGAACCTCTTTTGCCTGGTGCAGGTAGTTTGTTAATAATTTATTCAGCAGCAATTGGATTTACTTATTGGGCATTACCCGTTGCAATATTGTCCTCATTTGGACTTGGTTTTTACTGGATTTGGATCGAATTGTTTCTCTCGTGTATACTAATATATCATGGAATATCTACATTAAAATCTGGTAGAATTATCGAAATTGAGTTTTTATCAAATCTTGGCTATAATCAATTGCCCAGTGAATATCGTTCATGGAAATCAAAAGAAAGTTTTAGTGAAGATGCATACTTAGGACTTTGGCTGGCTTGGCTATTGTGGCTTAGAATACCAGACCTAATTCCTCAGGGAATAGGAGGCATATCTAGATCTGGTTTGTTAGGGCCCTTTTTAGGAATTATAATTTTCATTACTTTCATATTCTTTGCAGGATTTTCTGTAGTAATCTCACGTAATATAGCATTAATTTTGGGCCCTATATCAAGAGTTTTCGGTGAAATGAGTATCGGATTAAGGCCTAGGGCGTGGGGAATCGCTTCAACCATTTTTGGATTGTGGATAATGATTAGTATTGTACTCGGACCTTTATCATAATTTATGAATAAATTTCATCATTATGACCGAGACCATCATAAGAGTGGGGTTTCTCGGAATGTTATCCCTACGGGGGTATAGTATAACCTGGTAGTACAGCGGGCTCCAGTTGCACGGGAATGACGACGAGATGGTTTTCTGATGGTTTTGATGACCAACTGGAGCACCGACCTGTCGCAACCCGAGAGCGTGCATCTGCCAGGTGCACGCTAGGCGGAAGACACCTGCTGATCTGGGTTCAAATCCCAGTGCCCCCACCATTTTTATTTTCAATGTTGATTGAAATCACCCGTCAGTTTATTTCAAGAAACAGTTACCAGTCCCGTGTATATGGGTGAGAGTAAGATTGCTATCCTTCTATTGTCAATCTTGACGTTCTCACTAATGGGAAGTATATCATTTACAGAAAATATTGACGAATCATCTTTTCACAAAAATAATTCTTCCGGTTATGAATTTGATTTCCCCAATCAAGAAGATGCCTCTTGGCTTAATTCAATTCCTTGGTGGGACACAACTTCATTAGATTCTGATAGAAATGGAATTCATGATTCTATTGAAAATTCTACAGAGCCAGTAAATATTGGAATTTCCTTTTCTAGAGAAATTACTGAAGAAGACAAATCATTAATCTCAGATATGGGATTTGATATTCGCATGGAATTGCACTCCGTCAAGGCCCTCCTTCTAGGTCCTGTTGAGAAAGAAAATGCTATTATTTTATCTAAAGTGAAAGATGTAGTTATGGTAGAAAGATATGGATCAGTAATTTTTTATGGTGATATCCAAACTCCATCTGTAAAGGCCAGTAATTCAAGTATATATCCAGGCGCATGGGATTTAGGAGTTACCGGAAAAGGAGTTAATATCGCTCTTACCGATACCGGAGTAGATAATGAGCACCCAGGATTAATCAATAAATTTGTTGCTGGTTATGATGCAGTATGTTATAATCCGTCAGATCCTAATTGCATATTAGCAGGATTCGGGCTGAGGCCAACTGATGGTACATTTGATCCCGATGATGCAAATCAACATGGTACAGCGTGCATGGGTATGGCTAGCTCAACAGGAATGCAGGCAGATGGAAGTATTTCTAATTACACTGGCTCGGCTCCAGATGCAAAACTAATTGATGTTAGGATAGGAACGGATGTAGGGGCAGGGCCCTTTGAGAACTATTTACTAGAACAAGAGTTTTATGAATCTGCAATGAATGGAATTCAATGGATTATAGATCATCGTGATGATGCCTGGCAAGGGGCCTCAGAAGAGGATTATGGAATTGACATAATATCTCTTTCTTGGGGTATTACTAGCCATGAAAATGGGGGCTCAGATGGTACAGATATGCATAGTAGAATCTTGGATGAAGCGATGGAGGCCGGAATAACCGTTTCAGTAGCAGCAGGTAATGACGGTCCAGACAATGAAGGATTATCTGGGATGGGCTCTTCATCGTTATCTATTACAGTGGGAGCCACTGATGACCAGAATACTATCGAAAGAGATGATGATACTGTCGCTAGTTATTCTAGTAGAGGGCAAAGAAAAGATAACGGAGATGGTAACCCATTAGATGAACTGAAACCTGAGATATCTGCTCCTGGTTCAAGCATTATTCAAGCAGAAGGATGCGTTTCTAGTGGGGGTTGCAATAATTTTCTTGGCGGTGATGCTTCGGAAAATACCTACACTGGAAGAGGTAGTGGAACTTCTTACGCCACTCCTTCAGTTTCAGGAATAATTGCATTGATAATCGAGGCTAATGATATGCTCACACCGATCCAGATTAAAGAAGTTCTAAAACAAACCTCTGAAAGAAAAGGAGAACCAAGTGCTCCAGAAATAGATCCATATTGGAATAGAGATTTTGGATATGGAATGGTTGATGCTCATGCCGCTGTTTCTCTAGCGATACATCTTAAAGAAACGAATCAAACCTCTTCATTGAATCCATATATTCAAAATCATTTACTTTCGATTAATTATGAAAATACTACATCAAACTGCTCTAGTTGTGTTGAGATAATGGGCCATACATGGGGGCAAATGGGAGATATTGAGAGTATGCAATATAGAATTGATGACGGAGAATGGTATTTTTTCGAGCCCAGAATATTATGGTCAGAAAACTCAGACTTACCTTCTGACATTGGTCCATTGACTCCAATGCGTTGGGGATTACCAATATATTTAGATCAACTCTCAAAAGGTTACCATCAAATAGAGGTGAGAGCCGTATCTCAAAATCAATATTCTCTTCCAGTCTTATTCTCCGTAGAAGGAACTCCAATTGAAGAACAAACTCAATTACTATCTCCAATTGTAATTATTTCTTTATTATCCGTGGTAGTACTATCCGGCCTTTCAATAATTAAACAAAAAAAATATAGTTCTAAATTTACTGTTTTTAAACAAACAAAAAATGACAAAGTAAATTTTTCGTCAACTCAAAATGACCCTATTATTTCATTAACCTCTAAAGAGGCTTTAGATGCACAATTAATAGATGATTGATTCTTTATCTTCATTTTTATGACTTTTATCAAGTCTTCTTAAAACCCCTAGCCATACCTCGGCAGGCAATGGTGAAGTTCTCGGACCGTGCAAATAGCATACAGCCAACAGGCGTTAGACGTATGTTTGATATGGCTGGAGATGATACTGTTCAATTTGGCCTAGGAGAGCCGGACTTCCAGCCTCCAAAATTAGCAATCAAAGCATTCAATCTTGCAATGGAACAAGGCAAGAATAAGTATACTACTACAGCCGGTCTACCACAGTTAAGACAGAAAATAGCCGATGAATGGTCTCATTTATCTCCAAATCTAGGGCAATCAAATGTATGCATAACAATGAGTGGAACGAATGCCCTTTTAGATGTGTTTCTAGCTATAGTTAATCCAGGTGATAATGTTTTAATTCCCGAACCATATTTCCCATTATATCCTCAACATGCCGTGATTTGTGGAGGTGAACCTAATTTCTATCCTTGTAATTTTAATAATGGTTTTGTACCGACAATTGATGATTTAGAATCAAGAATAAATGATAATACTGTAGCATTATTAGTTAATTTCCCCAGTAATCCTACGGGTGCAACCGTTTCTTTGAGCCAGAGAGATGATTTGGTTAAATTTGCAAAAAAACATGATTTATGGATTATAACCGATGAAGTCTATGATCGTATAATATATAATGAAGAGCATGTTTCTTTTTTGGGAGCAGGACATGATAAATTATTCCTAATAAATTCCTTCTCCAAAACTTTTGCAATGACTGGATGGAGGATAGGATATGTTTTATCTCCTGATAAAGATGCTATGGTAGAGATAAATAAAATGCAATATTACGTTACCGCTTGCAGTAATGATGCAATGCAATACGCAGTTCTAGAAGCTATGAATAATGCCTCCGATTATCCTTCAAAAATGTGTTCAGAGTTTAAATTACGCAGAGATTTAATATGTAATAGGTTAAATGCTATGCCTGGGGTTTCATGCCATATCCCTGATGGTGCATTTTATGTATTTCCAAAAGTAGAAGTGGACGGATATAACAGCGAACAGTTAGCTCTAGCAATCCTAGAGAAAGGAGGAGTACTTTGTTCTCCGGGGACAGCATTTGGAGAAGCTGGTGAAGGTCATTTACGATTCGCATATACTCTTGATAAGGATGGTATATCTAAAGGAATGGACCGTCTTGAAGAAGTACTTTCTGAATTAAGAGGAGAGTAATTTGTTAAATTTTATTCTCAATATATTTTATTTTACTATAGGATTCTTAATTCCACTGTCCTTGGATATAGTAAATTATCTTGATGATAAAAAAATGATAAAAGTTTCACTTCTTTTGATTACACTTTTAATATCCGGATTATTTTTATTCTTAAATGGCCCGAATATTATTTTCTTTGGATTATTTTTGAGTTCCGGTTGGAAATTACTTAATTTTTCATTAGATTATTTTATTTAATTAATCACTATCAAAAAAACCAAATGGATCATCATTATCATTATCTTTATTTTCTTCATCATTAGTTAATTCTAGAGAATTCATATTTATTTTTTCTAATTTTTCCTCCTGACCTAACATCCATTCTGGCATTTCCTTCATTCCACTAAGGACAGAAAAAGTTGTAAATGTAGCCATTGGTAATACTGAAATTGCAACTATCGAATCAAGTAAAGCCTTTTCAGGAATGTCTGCTTCATCAACTACGGTTTGAATGACTATTTTTTCTAATTGCATCTCATGCCATTGCTCATAATCAATTCCTAGCCAACCTAATGATAAAGCCAAAAAGAATCTTGCAAAAATCCAGTAAAGAATTAATGGCATCGTCCATGAAACTCTTCCAAATCTCCCTAAAATATTTCTTAATAGGTAAGCAAACCCAATTAATCTAGAAGAAATTAATGGATGTATCCTTATTGCAGCCCACAGTGCTATTAAGTATCCTATTATTCCTAATTGAAAGGCAGAGTCTGACTTAACCAAATTATCAGGCATTCCTTCCATTATTATTAATGGTACTGCAATAAGGATGACTTGCAATGGAATAGCTAGTAATTGCAAACCTCCGTGGACAGTCATTATATCATAATCTTCCTTCTTAATTTTATTATATACCAATCTACTCATTGCTCCATGTGGTGTTTTATACGCATTTATTCTCGCTCTATCAATCATCTCTGGATCATTTTTTCTTCTACTCATTCCACTTACGACAAGCCATCCTCCATTATTTGAAACATAAAATGGAGTATAACCACTCATAACTAATGCAAGACCAAGCGAAATAATTCCATATGTTACTCCTGCTACAATTATCCAACTTATCATCTCAGTCCTTAGACCAATACTAGCATTATCAAGATCTATATCAATCAAGTATGCAATCGAGAATAGGAATGTCGGCACAATTGTAACTTGACATATTATGATTATGGCTAAATGGAACCGTTTGATTAAATTCCCGCCTACACTCACGTACTGACGTCTCATTCAATAGAGATAAGGTCTTCATTTGATATCTATCTTGGAGTAATTGTTTTAACATATTTTTTGGAATTCCATGAGTTTAAAAATTCAAACTTTCACCCCATACTTTCATAGATAAAAGTACATTCGAATACCTGTACATGCGTAGTCTCTATTCCTATGCCGTCGTGGCAGCCTTTCTTCTTGTAAGTGCTTATCCGATGATATCTTCTACAGATTTTGATAATACCAATCCTTCCAAAGCCATTTCTAAGTCTGATGCTGTAGATTTCAGAGCGCTTGATATAGAATTAGGAAATTCTTCTGGTGCACCAATGGAATGGGATCAACCGGATAATTCCGTTCAGGAATATCTAATCAAAGGAACTCCAATTCAAATTAATGTAACATTTATTCAATTAGGTTTTCAGCCAACACAAGTAACCGCAAATGCCACTTTACAAATTTGGCATCCCATTGGATTCATGGTAAAAGAATGGAGATTCAACGTCTCGTTAGCAGGTTCCCAATCTGACAGATTGGATTTTATTTGGACTCCAAACACAGCACATAGTACTTTGAATGATGAAGGTTTATTGGCAGGAGGAATGGTAATAGTTGGCCAAGTTGATGCCGGTCTACAAGATGGTAACACTGACAATAACAGAGTCGAGCGAGAAGTTCCCGTGGCCGCATGGTCTGACGATATGGATAACGGTAATTGCGGCGATGAAGGTGGTGAGGGAAAATATTGTACCAATACACCCCAAGGATATGGTAGGCCGACTTGGTTTGGAGCAGGTTATGAACAAAATGGACAGACTCTTGATGGAGATTTTCCAACTGGCACTTGGAGAATGGAGAATAATAATAGTGTAAACGGAGATTGGCATTGGAAAGTTTCCGGAGATGACAGCAATAGATATGCTTCAAATAGGTATGACAGATTACATTGGGCCTGGGTAACTACCAGTAATCAAGATGGCTGTGCTGACGGCATTTGGGGAGATAATTATGAACACGGTTTGGGCCAAGGAGGATATACTTCAGCAATGTCTTCACTATATTCGCAATATATTTGTAAAGTCAAGGTAAAAAGTCCAAATTTTTATTCAATGCAAATTGTAACGAATGCTTGGGGTGATATGGATAACGGAGACTCAGTATTATTAGAAACTGATTCTGGATATGATGTTCATTATTATAATTATACGGAACAAAATCTTTCTACTAATGAAGGCGAGTGGTCTAGATTAATATGGAATGTCTCTGATTTACATCAAAGTGATGGTTTTTATCTCTCCTTTTTATTCTTATCTGATGGCTCCGATGCGAATGAGGGAATTCACCTAGATTCTTTCCTAATATTTGGTATCGAACGCTATCCAGAGTATACTTTGGACGCTCAATGTAATGATCCGTTGCCTAATTCATATATCGTTTTGGCAGCCGACCCCAGTCCTCCATCACTTCATTGTAGAATAATGAATAAAGGATACATCGATATCACGTTGAGGTATTTTACCGTTTTATCTAATCAATCCTGGATGTATAAATATCCCTTGCGAATAGATTCAAATAATTTAGTTGATCATGATAATTATGTTGTGAGCAAGGTAATTAAAGCAAGAACCGTTACTGATGTTTGGTTTAATTTATCTATACCTGATGGAACTGTAGTTCAGGAGATAGATTGGATAGTTGATATTAATGATGGAGTTCAAAATAATTCAAAATTTGCATTAGTAATTCCAGTTAAAGTCGAGCCAACATATTCAATTACTCTATCTCCTGATAAATTATTAAATCCTGCTGCTACATTACTGCCAGGAGATTCAACAAATATTACTATGAATTTAAAAAATAATGGTAATCAGATTGCTACCTGGAATCTAGGTGGTTCTTTCGATACAAACGAATGGCCATCAGAGTACATAAAATGGTATGATACTGCTACGAATCAACAAATTTCTTTATTAAATTCTTCAATAAATGAGGAATTCGTTCTAAATGCAGAAATTACAGTTCCTGAAGGCCTAGCGCCAGGGATTTATACGCTATCTTTGATTGCCAATGGTAGGTCTCCTGCTATATTCCAAGCAGAAATACTTCTTTACATTGAAGTACCTGTTTATCATGATTTAGTAGTTGCGCCAATTAAAAATGAGTTATTTGCTCCTGCAAATGGCTTCGGCAAAGTAATTGAAATATTTTTAATCAACAATGGAAATACTGAAGAATCATTCGATATCTCCGTAACTACTGATTATTGGCAACTACTTCCATCTGCTAGTACACAATTTACTTCAGGTATTCCTCCTAATGGTGGCGATACTACTATATCTCTTCTTTTGCCTATGAATAAGGGTGTTGAGAATGGTACTTACGAAGTTACTGTTATAGCGACTAGTAGGATTAATCCAGATTTTTCATTTAGTTCCAGTGTTTACGTAACGGTGCCTGTCACCCATCTTGTGGAAATTCCTGATTTAGATATGACTGAGGAAATTTTCGGAGCAGGTAGTGATGACAGAACTCTTCGCTGGGAAATTTGGAATAAAGGAAATACAGTCGATGCCTTTGATATTTCTTTTTCTCATGTCTCTGATGTATTTACTTCGGCTCAAGGATTAAATAATGGACGAACTCCATACATTCCAGCAGGTACATCTTATAATTTGTCAGTTAGCTATTCATTCGGCGAGGATGCAGATGGCTCAAGGAAGATAACTTTACAGGCCACTAGTATTGAATCTGCAGAAAGTGGTTTATCAGTATTAGGAAGTGGAGAGGCTCTTTTCAATGTTGGAACTGTTGGATGGTTACGTTCTTCTCCTCCTTCTCCATTTTCCGATGCTATGGAAATATTTGAAGCAGGAGATTACTATTCCTTGACATTTACCATCTCAAGTATGCATCCCACTGAAGATCAACAGGTCAGGACAGAAGTTGATCTAGAAAATCAATATACTATTTACAGAGCTTGGTTAGATGAAGAAGATAGTAATTTCGTCCTAAAGGCAGGAGAAGAAAGAGATGTCACAATTTACCTAGATGTCAGGTCTGCCGACCTCGTTAATTTAGAAATGAATCAAGTAGATTTTGATGTTTCTTTAGTAGTTAGTAGCGAATTAGATGTTTCCACCAGAACTGTATCAATCAGTTTGGTTAAACCTGAACCAATAGAGGACGGTCCAGATGCTGGAAATATTGCATGGATTACAGGGAATGTAATAATAATAATTGCAGGTTTAGTGGTATTTTTGGGCATATCTCTTGTGTCTTTGCGCATCATCAGAAAAGCCAATGCTCCCTTGGAGGAAATTTCTACTTTGGATGGGTATAATATGTCCATAGAGGGATGGAATGGTGAAAAATCTGACTCAAATTTAGAATTACCTTCAACAGATAAGATTGCAAACTCAATGTTTGGCGGTTCGGAAGAAATATTCCAGCAACAACCTCCGCAACCCGAATCTCTCCAATCATCAGAACATCCTCCACTTCCAGAAAATGGATTACCCGATGGCTGGACTATGGAACAATGGATTCATTACGGCCAAGAATGGTTGGATGAAAAAATAAATGAATAATTTTCAAAATAATCTTGTGCGAGGACTTATGACTAATAATACGGTGCCAAGTACAAGTGGTATAACGGAAGTGATTTAATGTATAATGGACAACAACCAATTTTCATAATGAAAGAAGGAACACAAAGAACAAGCGGACGTACCGCACAGAGTAATAATATCGCAGCCGCCAAAGCTGTGGCTGATGCCGTAAGATCTACTCTTGGGCCTAAGGGAATGGATAAAATGTTAGTAGATAGCATGGGCGACGTAGTAATCACAAATGATGGTGCCACAATTTTGAAAGAAATGGATATAGAACACCCTGCTGCAAAAATGATCATAGAGATAGCAAAAACCCAAGAACAACATTGCTATGACGGGACTACGAGTGCAGTTGTGATAGCTGGGGAATTATTAAAAAGAAGTGAAGATTTAGTTGAACAGAATGTTCATCCAACTGTAATTTGTGAAGGATTTAGACTTGCATCCGATAAAGCGGCTGAAATGATAGAGAACCATGCGATTAATGTATCTCCTGAAACATTGGAGGAAGTTGCTAAAACAGCATTAACTGGTAAAAGTGCGGGTGCAGTTAAAGAATTCTTGGCAGATATTAGTGTGCGTGCAGTATTATCAGTTGCCCAAGAGATTGATGGCATGATGGTAGTGGACTTAGACGATGTAAAAGTTGAGAAGAAACAGGGTGGTTCAATAAGAGATAGTTCTCTGATAGATGGAATAATTTTGGATAAAGAAAGAGTCCATTCTGGAATGCCAAGAATGGTTTCTAATTCGAAAATCGCCTTGATAAATTCTGCAATAGAAGTTAAGAAGACAGAGGTTGATGCCAAAATACAAATCACAGATCCAAATATGTTGTCAAAATTCATGGCAGAAGAAGAGAACTATCTAAAATCATTAGTAGATAAAATATCATCAGTTGGCGCAAATGTAATTATCTGTCAAAAAGGAATAGATGATTTAGCCCAACATCATATGGCAAAATCTGGTATTTTTGCAATAAGGAGGGCCAAAAAGAGTGATATGGAGGCATTATCCAAAGCAACTGGTGGCAATATAGTAACAAATATTGATGATTTATCTGTAGATGATTTAGGAATTGCCGCCAAAGT
>CEWO01180596.1_pt1 | contig 24031 bp, 23 predicted proteins | sample 361561 | NCBI WGS metagenome assembly CEWO01 (sample SAMEA2623627, study PRJEB7988) | marine metagenome | isolation source: saline water (ENVO:00002010), including
ACAAGCCTTGATGTAAGTAATAATACTGCTTTAAATATATTATATTGTAGAGAAAATCAACTCACAAATCTTGATGTAAGTAATAATACTGCATTAGAATTGTTGAACTGTGCAACTAATCAACTAACAAGTCTTGATTTAAGAAGTGGAAATAATGTAAATCTTGATTCGCTGTTCTGCTGGTACAATTCTAATTTATATTGTATTGATGTTGATGATGCAGTTTGGTCAACTAATAATTGGACTGATATAGACTCACAACACTACTTCAGCACTAATTGTGCTCTACCATCACAAGTACAAGAACATTCTATAAACAAAGAAATTCTTAAAGTAACAGACCTATTAGGAAGAGAAACAAAAAACACGAATCAGCCTCTACTCTACTTATACGATGATGGAACAGTAGAGAAAAGAATAATTATAGATTAACAATGAAAAAACTACTACTTATATTACTTTGCTTGCCTATGATTGGGTTTGGGCAAAGTGAAGAGGCCTTAAAGCTTAGGGATGATGTTAATGATATTAACTATAGGATGGAAAAACATCATCAACAGTTCTATAAAGGAGCAATGCTTAATTCCATCGGAGTTGGCAGTATCATTTTAGGTGTATCTTCAGCTATTAACCCTATTACGTATATTGGGAGTGCTTTTATTCTTGCTGGAAATATTGTAATGATAAATTCTCATAAATGGTTTAAGAATTCAGGCAACTCAAAATATAATTCTAGAATGCAGACAATTAAAGAAAAAAAACGAGAATTAAAAGAATTGTTAAGATATGGAAAAATTAATCAGGAAGAATATAATAATGCAATAAAGAAGCTATCAAAACAATAGATTAACAATGAAAAAACTAAATCAGATTTCAATAGCAATATTATGTGTCGGAGGTTTTTTTAAGCACAATTCATATCCTTACGCTAATATTTTAGTTTCAATTGGTTTTATTGCCGTTGCTACCACATTAATTATAATGGCATTTTCAAAAAAAAAATCGATTAACAATGAATAAAAATGTTTTTGGTGAACCATTAATTACCTGTAGCACAAAACCTTTGACGGGTTACTTTAGAAATGGATGCTGTGATACTGATAATACAGATACTGGTATGCACACGGTTTGTATTATTGTAGATCAAGACTTTTTATCATTCTCAAAAGCAGTAGGAAATGACCTTTCAACGCCAATGCCACAATATAGATTTAACGGGCTGAAAGATGGAGACAAATGGTGTTTGTGTGCTTTAAGATGGAAAGAGGCGCTAATTAATAAGATGGCACCAAAAGTCATACTAGAAGCCACTAATGAAGAGACTCTAAAAATAGTTAATATAGAAGATTTAATTATGCATTCTCACAAAGAATTAAAACAATAGATTAACAATGAAAAAACTACTTTATCTTTTATTACTTACACCTGTTATATACTTAGCTTCTTGTAGTAAATCTAATGTTACTCCACAAGAAAATATTAATGATAAAAGCCTTGAAGAAATAATTGTGGGCAAAACTTGGAAATTATTAAATCTTGATGAGGGATGGTTTATTTTAAATAATGATAATACTTCTTTAGCAAAAGACTATCAATGTGATACCTTAGAGCAAAACGCTATATGGCAAATAGAGGATAGTATTTTAAGTTTTACGTACACTATTGGTCCTGTAGAATATATAGAGCGATTGACAATTGTAGAATATAATGATTCAAGAATTAAGGTAAAGATAGACACTAGCGATATACTAGAAATTAATATTATATTTGAAATAGTTCCAGAAGGATGGGGGGTATTTGGATGTACAGATTCAGATGCTGTTAATTATGATCCACTAGCTACATGTGATGATGGTTCTTGTGGAGTGGTTTTAGACTGTATGGGTGTTCCAAATGGTCTTGCTGCTATGGATGATTGTGGAGACTGCCATCAAGCATATATGGGACAGGAGGGTTTTGGTCCTTTTGTAAATATTGCTACATATGCCGATACAGTTGGAGTGGAAGGAATGTTATTTTTACCTGGAGAGTTTGATAGTTTTTGGTGGATGGAGACGAATATTCCACTTTGGAATGCTGGCTGTATAGGATGTGCAGATTGCTTTATTTTAGATCTCTTTTCTACTTCTGAATTTTTTATAGGTGAATTTTGTGGGGAGGATTTAATAGCTGCAGAACAAAATTCATATTTCTATAATCTTTCAGAAATTTTGACCTCTGGAAATGACACATTACAGCCAGGGTACTATGGTGCTAATAACGAGGACTTATATGACATTCATTGTGTGCAACATGAGTAAGAAAAAAGACCCCAATTAAGGGGCCTTTATCTGAGTAGCGGGGACAGGACTCGAACCTGCGACCTTTGGGTTATGAGCCCAACGAGCTACCAACTGCTCCACCCCGCGATATTTGACTGCAAAGATACGCCTATAAATTAATTCTCCAATCATTCTGATAAATTTATTTTAGGAGTTGAAAAAGAGTACTTTTGTGCTTATGGTTTCGGTGAATAATTTATCTCTTTATTTTGGTGGGCAAGATATCTTTAAAGATATCTCTTTTATGGTAAATAAAGGTGATAAGATTGGTCTTACTGGTAAGAATGGCGCAGGTAAATCGACTTTACTAAAAGTATTGGCTAAGGACCTAACTCCTAATAATGGCAATATTTCAGTTCCTAATGATATAGTTATTGGTTTTTTAAGACAAGATTTAGATTTTGAAGATGGGAAAACAGTTCTTGAGGAGGCTCAGACTGCTTTTGAATTTCTTAATGAAATAGAACTTAGGATGAATGAGGCTAACACCCAGCTTACTGAGCGTACTGATTATGAAAGCACAGAATATCTTGAGATAATTAATCAGTATAATGAGTTAGAAGAAAGATTTAGAATGGCAGGAGGACATGAGACTGCTGCTGAGATTAGTCAAGTGCTTAATGGATTAGGCTTTATGCAATATGACTTTAACAGACAAACAACCGAATTTAGTGGTGGTTGGCGTATGAGAATTGAGCTGGCAAAGATTTTGTTAATGAAACCAGATTTGTTATTGCTAGATGAGCCAACCAATCATTTAGATATTGAATCTATTATGTGGTTAGAGAAGTGGTTAAAGAACTATAATGGAGCAGTAGTTCTAGTTTCACATGATAGATTGTTTTTAGATGTATCTACTAACAGAACAATTGAAGTTGCATTCTCAAAGATTAATGACTACAAAGCATCATACACTAAATATCTTAATTTAAGAAAAGATAGAATTGAGAAACAAATACAGGCAAAGAAGAATCAGGATAAGTTTATAAAAGAGACTAAAGTTTTAATAAATAAGTTTCGTGCTAAGAAAAATAAGGCAGCTTTTGCACAAACATTAATAAAGAAATTAGAAAGGCTTGATATTATTGATGTTGAGCAAGAAGATAGTGCTCGTATGCAGTTTCGTTTTCCTCCTGCCCCTCATTCAGGAAAAATGAGTCTGGAAGTGATTAATGCGTCAAAATCTTATGATGATTTGCAGGTGCTTGAAAATGTAAATCTTGAGATTGTAAAAGGAGATAAAATAGCTTTTGTTGGGAAAAATGGTGAGGGAAAATCTACTCTTGCAAAGATGATTGTAAATGAGACTTTATTTAATGGAGAAGTAAAACTTGGTCATCAAGTAAAGATGGGTTATTATGCACAGAATCAAGCTGAGTTCTTAGATGAGAATCTAACTGTTCTGGAGACTATTGAGCAAGCATCTACAGAAGAAACATCAGGAAGAATACGTTCTATATTAGGGTCTTTTTTATTTAGTAATGATGAGGTTGAGAAAAAAGTCAAAGTCCTATCAGGAGGGGAGAGGGCTCGTGTAGCATTGTGTAAGTTATTATTAGAACCATATAATCTTTTAATAATGGATGAGCCAACAAATCATTTAGATATTACATCAAAGGAGTTGTTGAAACAAGCATTAGTAAAATATGACGGAAGTTTAATAGTAGTATCACACGATAGAGAGTTTTTGCAGGGATTAACTCACAAGGTATATGAATTCAAAGAGCAAAATATTAGAGAGTATATAGGTGATATTAATGCTTTCTTATCAGAGAAGGAGATTCAGAATTTTAAGCAATTAGAGAGCTCTCAGAATGATCAAAAAAATACAAAAAAGAATAAATCAGCTTTGCAAGAATCTTATGTTGATAAGAGACAGCATCAGAAGAGGATCAAGAAACTTCAAAATAAGGTAAGTAAGTTAGAAAAGCAAATTGAGATATTAGAAGAATCTTTAAAGTCAATTGATAATGATTTAGCTAATCCAGAAAAGTTTAAGGAATTATCTGCACAAGCTGGTTTTTTTGAAGATTATGAAAAAAATAGACAAAAACTGCAAGAATTAGAAACTAAGTGGGAAAAGGAGATTGAAAAATTAGATTCAATAAAATAGGTATTTTTATCTAGTAATTAATTAGAAGTTATGCTATGCATAATATTTAGCTTTTAATCATTTAATTTTGCCCCATAATTAATCAAAAAAAATAAAAAGATGAAAAAATTAATTGTAATAGTTGTATGTGCTTTAACGTCAATTAGTGTTGATGCACAAATACAAAAGTTAGCTGGACCAAGAATTGGAATGACATTGATTACTGAAGGTTCTACCGCTGATTTTTTACATAAAGGATTTGATTATGTAGATAAAGAAGAGAATAAGCTTGGTGAAACAGGTTCAGCATTTACTTCACAATACGGTTGGCAATGGGAGAGTAGATTTGCTGATGGTGGTGGAGATGTAGTAGGTATAGTTGAATGGGTTGCTTTGGTAGCAGGAATGGAACAAGGGAAATTCCTGCCTTCTTTAACATCAGTTATTGGAGCTAGAACTTCAAACGGATTAGAGGTTGGAGTAGGTCCCAGTTTGTCGCTTTCTGGAGTTGGAATGGTATTTGCAATTGGTAAAAATTTCAGGTCAGGAAGTTTAAACTTGCCAGTAAACTTAGTTTTTATGCCGGGTAAAAACATCGACAGTGATATAAAAGGGGAAGCATATACTTATAGTACAGGAGCAAGAATATCATTAATGGTTGGGTTTAATCTAGCTAAATAATTGTAGGTTTACAGAAATTATAAAATGAAAAGAATTAGTTTGTTTGTTTTATTAAGTTTATTTGGTTTTGTTGCTTTTGCATCATTTCCAGTCGATACTGTAGAATTGATAATCTCAGACCCAGAGGTTGATAAATTTAAGCTAGATACCGTTGCTTTTATAATAGGAATTCTTACTTTCTGGCTAATGTTTCTTTTTGGCTTACCATTACTATTATTACTTATAAAGAAAAAGAATTTTAGAGGCTCATTGGCATGGGGATGGCTTGCAGGTCTTCTTTTACCTTTCTTAATTGCATTTCTTATATTTGCAGGAAGTGGATTAGAAGATTTTAAGTTCTTGTATTAAAAAAAATATATTATGAAAAGAATTATTATTACTGTTTTATTGACTCTTTCAATTTTAATTGTTGATGCACAGGTACAGAAATTAGCAGGTCCTAGGGTTGGACTGACTATGGTTCAAGCAGGTTCATTAGCTAGTATCTTAAGAAAAGATGTTGATTTTTTCTCAGATGAGGTTCGAGAAGAATGGACTGGTTCAACTGGTAAATATGGGGCTGTTATGTCACAGTATGGATGGCAATGGGAAAGTAGATTTGCAGATGGAGGTGATGTTACAGGTATTGTAGAATGGATTGCTCTAGTTGGAGGAATGGAAAAAGGAATGTTTTTGCCTTCAGTTTCATCAATGGTTGGTGTGCGTACTGCTAAGGGAATTGAGTTTGCTGTTGGACCAAATTTATCTATTGGGGGTATTGCAATGGTTATTGGAGCAGGCTATAATTTCAAATTCGGGAAATTAAACCTTCCAGTTAACATAGCTTATGTGCCAAGTATGGATAAAACGTATACTCATGAGGCAGTGTATGATCATACTCACTTGCATGATTCTGAAGGAAATGCTTTAGATCCTGTATTAAAGCATGAAGGATATGAAGTGACTCACCCAACAGGAGCTAGAGTTTCAATAATGGTTGGATTTAATTTAACTAAATAAAAAACTTAAAATTATAGTAAAGGGCTAATCATATGATTAGCCCTTTTTTCGTTTCTTTGCAAAATGGAACACAAGGCAGGTTTTGTAAATATTATTGGCAATCCTAATGTCGGGAAATCTACTTTAATGAATGCATTAATTGGACAAAAGCTCTCAATTATTACAAATAAAGCACAAACAACTCGACATAGAATATTAGGAATACTTAACGAAAAAGAATATCAGATTGTTTTTTCTGATACACCAGGTATTATTGATCCAGCATATAAACTGCAAGAGAATATGATGAATGCTGTACATTCTGCTTTTCAAGATGCTGATGTGCTTATTTATATGATTGAGGTAGGAGAGAAGGGTATGAAAGACAGTAAGTTATTTGAAAGATTGAAACAAACATCTACTCCTGTGCTGATGCTTTTAAATAAAATTGATTTGGCTGAGCAAGATTTTGTTGCTCAAGAGATTGAAAGGTGGAGTAAAGAAGTTCCTAATGCTGAGTTATTACCAATTTCAGCATTAAATAATTTCAATTTAGATCTTATAAAAAGTAAGATAGTTAGCTTAATTCCTGTGTCACCTCCTTATTATGATAAAGAAGCAATTACAGATAAATCAGAAAGATTCTTTATTGAAGAAATTATCAGGGAAAAGATTCTAAAGCATTATAAAAAGGAGGTCCCTTATTCCGTAGAAATAGAGGTAGAAGAGTTCTTCGAAGAAGAACATATTATTAAGATAAGAGCTATTATTTATGTGATGCGTGAGAGTCAAAAGGGCATCATTATTGGCCATAAGGGGATGGGTCTTAAAAGAATTGGATCTGAATCAAGAAAAGACATTGAAAAGATGCTTGAGAAGAAGGTATTTCTAGAGACTCCTGTGAAAGTAAAAAAGAATTGGAGGAATGATAATAGGCAGTTAAAAAGATTTGGATACGAATAATGATTAATATAGTAGCAATAGTAGGAAGACCAAATGTTGGTAAATCAACAATCTTTAATCGTTTTACTGAGAGCAGAAAAGCAATTACTGATGAGATTAGTGGTGTAACTCGTGACAGACATTATGGTAAAGCAGAATGGAATGGTCGTGAGTTTTCAGTGATTGATACTGGAGGCTATGTTCAGGGAGGTGATGATATCTTTGAGGCTGAGATAAGAAAACAAGTAGAACTAGCTATTGATGAATCAAATGTTATTTTGTTTGTAGTTGATGCGAAAGCAGGTATTACTGATTTAGATCAGGCTGTAGTTAATTTACTAAGAAAAACAAATAAGAAAGTAGTGCTTGCAGTAAATAAAGTAGATAATAAAAGATTACTTGATGATGCAGTAGAGTTTTATAATCTAGGAATAGGCGATTATATTCCTGTCTCATCTATTAGTGGTAGCGGTACCGGAGAATTGTTAGATGAACTGTTAAAATACTTTAAAGATGATATTGAAGAGGTTGTTGATGAAACACCAAAATTTGCGGTAATTGGACGGCCAAATGTTGGGAAATCATCCTTTATTAATTCTTTAATTGGAAAAGAGCAGAATATTGTTACAGACATTGCTGGAACTACTAGAGATGCATTAAATACTAAGTTTACTAAGTTTGGATTTGATTTTACTTTGGTAGATACAGCAGGACTTCGAAAGAAAAAGAATGTACGTGAGGATTTAGAGTTTTATTCTGTGATGCGTTCAGTTCGCGCTATTGAACATTCTGATATTTGTATTCATATAATTGATGCTGAGAGAGGTTTTGAGGCACAAGATCAAAGAATTTTTCATATTGCTGATAGAAATAAGAAAGGTATTGTGATTTTAGTGAATAAGTGGGATTTACTTGATAAATCAACTGAGACTGCTAGAAAAGTGGAAGAACACATTAAGGATAAGATAGCCCCTTTTACTGATGTGCCAATTGTCTTTATATCAGCATTAGAAAAGCAAAGGTTATTAAAAGGTCTTGAGACTGCAATACAGGTGTATAATAATAGGAACCAAAGAATCGCAACTTCAGTTCTTAATGAAGTAATGCTTCCATTGATTGATCATCATCCTCCACCTGCTACAAAAGGAAAGTATATACAGATAAAGTATTGTACTCAATTACCAACTGACACACCTACTTTTGTTTTTTTTGCGAATCTTCCTCAGTATATTAAAGAGCCATATAAGCGTTATATTGAAAATCAACTGCGTGAACAGTTTGATTTTTCTGGTGTTCCTTTGCAGATTTATTTTCGTAAAAAGTAGATTTTATTAGATAACTATCAACTGTATAGTGATCATTAATTTTTATTTATTAGTTTTACAGATGTTAATCAATAAATCTTTATTATGAATAATTTATTTTTTTCGGTTGTATTGTTACTTTTCATTACATCTTGCGGTATAGATGAGGTTAATTTCTTAAGTCCACAGCCTGAGTCTTTAGATCCATTAACAGAGATTCCTAATGAATATCATGGAGAGTTTACAGTTGATGGTGATACACATATTGTAACAATGAATTCAATTGATGGAATTAGTATTGTAGATGATAGTGTTGTTGTAAAAAAGAGAGGGAGTTATTTCTACGTTAATAGAATCAATGATAAGGGGTTTTATAATTTAGTAGTTCTTAGAAGAGTTAATTACTTAAATCATGAAAGCATTTCTTTATATGCACCTCAATTTAATATTCTTGATCTGGAAGATTACCAGAAAGAGTTATTAGGTTCAGTGGATTCATTACGTACAGAAGAGATTGAATCGCTTAAGGAAGAGGTTCTCATGCAGTATCTTGAAAGTAACCTGGAACATTATAAATTATTTAATATTGTTGGTGGCCTTTCTCCTTTTTATGATATAGAATATAAAGGCGATCTTGTACTTGAAAATGTTACTGTTAATCAGTTAAGTATACTGATGAATGCATCAAAAAGATATGATGTAGAACGAATACAATAATTTAACTATTTAAAAAAAAAGATAATGAAGAAAATTAATTTTACAATAGCTTTTTTAATTACGTCAGTTTTTTTATTTGCACAAACAAATGCTGATATTATAGGTGAGTGGTATAACGCTGAAAAAGATGCAGTAATTACACTGTTTGAGGATGACTCAAAAATTTCTGGGAAAATCACTTGGATGAAATTTCCAAATGATGAAAATGGGAATCCTAAGACTGATCCTTTAAACCCTGATGAGGACTTAAGAAGTAGATCAAGAATGGGGATGGTTATGATGAATAGTTTTAGTCATATTGAAGGAAAGGTATGGGATAATGGTAAGTTGTATGATCCTAAAAAAGGAAAGACCTATTCTGGTAGGATTACATTAACTGATAGTAATACTCTTGATTTGAGAGGCTATATTGGTTTTTCCTTTATTGGAAGATCTTCTACTTGGACAAGGAAATTGGATTAGAGTAAAGTAGCTTCTGTTTTACCATTTTCTTTAAAGGTAGATTTTTTGGCATATGTATGGCGGCGAACAATGTTAAAAAAAACCGTTAAGACATGTAATAAAATTTCATTAAGTTTAGATCTAAAAAAAGCCGAGTATTTACTCGGCTTTCTTATTTTGTATATGAATGAGGTTTAGTTTATGCCTAATAACTCTACTTCAAATATTAAAGTTGCTCCAGGGCCAATCATTCCTCCTGCTCCTTGATCTCCATAAGCTAAGTTAGATGGGATAGTTAATTTCCACTTATCACCAACATGCATTAATTGTAATGCTTCTGTCCATCCTTTAATTACTTGTGTAACCCCAAATGTTGCAGGCTGTCCTCTGTCAACAGAACTATCAAATACTGTACCATCAGTTAGCATCCCATGGTAGTGTACTGTTACTTGGTCGGAAGTAGTTGGCTTCTCACCGTCTCCTGAACTAATTATTTCATATTGCAATCCGCTTTCAGTAGTTGTTACTCCCTCCTTAGCGCCATTTTCAGCTAAGTAGGCAGCTCCAGCTTCATTAGCTTTTGCACTTTTCTCTGCTTGCAACTTTCCGAAGAAATCTTGTAATATTTTCATGCTTTCATCTTCTGATATGTCAAGATCATTTCCTTGAAATACATCATCAAATGCTTTGGCAACTGCATTGACATCAATAGATTCTAATCCTTGTGATTTTACGCTAGAAGCCATATTGACTCCTAAGCTATAACTAACTTTTTCCATTTCTGTTTCTGGTGTTTTGTAAGATGCAGTATCAGTACATGAACTGAATATTAATGCGACACTTACGATTAATAAATTGATTTTTTTCATGATATAATTTTTTTTTGCAAAACTACAATTATTGTTTATTTTTATTGAGAAAATAGTAGTCAATTTTTCTATATTTGGCTTTTTTAGAAATCAATGAATATTAAATGGAGATAAGTAATACACCTATTGAAGGATTACTAGTTATAAAACCAAGCGTTCTTGAAGATGAAAGAGGTGAATTCTTTGAATCTTGGAATAAAAGATCGTATGAAGAAATTGGGCTGTGCTTAGATTTTTTGCAAGATAATCAGTCTTTATCACATAAAGGAGTATTAAGAGGTTTGCATTTTCAGAACCCTCCTTTTGCACAAGGAAAATTAGTTAGAGTAATTAAAGGTTCAGTTATTGATGTGGCTGTTGATATTAGAAAGAATTCTTCTACATATGGGCAGTATTATTCATTAAAACTTTCTGAGGAGAATAAAACTATTTTTTGGATTCCCCCTGGTTTTGCTCATGGATTTGTAGCATTAGAGGATGATACAATTTTTAGCTATAAGTGTACAGAAATTTATAATAAGGAGTCTGAGGGCTCTATAATTTGGAATGATCCTCATATTGCGATTAACTGGGGAGTTGATAATCCTTTGGTTTCAGAAAAAGATATGCAATCTGCTCATTTTAAGAGTCTTAAAAGTAAATTTTAGAATGCAGAAAAGATATTTTCTTTTTTTAGGATTTGTAGTTTTTTCTTTTATAATAGTTCAATTATTTACTTATTCTATTGATTCAAAACCTGACGATGAGATTTATCAACAACATTTTAATATGAAAAATGGAGCTTTTGCGATTGTTAAACCTGATAAATTAGACTTTTGTGGCGAGGAGGTCCCGCTCTATTCATCTGAGATTTGGGAAAGAATTGATAAGGAGCTTCTTAAAAATACATATTGGCACTCAAATACAATGTTGTATTTTAAAAAAGCGAATAAGTATTTTCCTATTATTGAGCCTATATTAAAACAGTATAATATACCTGATGATTTTAAATATTTAACTGTTATTGAAAGTGGACTGGATAATGTGGTCTCACCTGCTGGTGCGGCTGGTTTTTGGCAAATATTAAAAGGTACTGCTATTGAGCATGGTCTTGAAGTAAATTCTTTAGTAGATGAAAGATATAATCTAGAGAAAGCAACAGTTGCTGCTTGTGAATACCTGCAAGATGCATATCATAGATTTGGTAGCTGGACAATGGCTGCTGCTGCTTATAATATGGGTAAAAATGGTGCTGGTAGAGTGATTGATATTCAATTGTCAGACAATTATTATAATCTGTATCTTAATTCTGAGACTTCAAGATATGTTTTTAGAATAATCGCAGTCAAAGAGATTATGAGTCATCCAAAAAAGTATGGTTTTATTTTAAGACAGAAAGACTTGTATGTAATGCCACAATATGAAACAATAGAAGTAGATTCTACAATATCAAATTTGGCACTCTTTGCTAGATCGAATAATATAAATTATAAATTACTTAAGCAGTTTAATCCATGGTTAAGAGGAGTTTCCTTGCCAGATAAATCAAGGAAAGAATATTTAATAAAGATACCTACTGATACTGGTTTATTGGTATTTGATGATATTCAACTTGTTTTTGATTCATTAGATTAGGATGTCAGATCAGCAAGATTTTATACATATTTATGGTGCTCGTGCGCATAATTTGAAAGATTTAATCCTTAGTATACCTAGAAATAAACTTGTTGTATTTACTGGTAAGAGTGGTAGTGGGAAATCATCACTTGCTTTTGATACTATTCATGCGGAAGGCCAAAGGAGATATTTAGAGACTTTTAATGCGTATGCACGACAGTTCTTAGGTAATATGGAGCGACCAGAGGTTGATAAGATTACTGGATTGAGTCCTGTTGTAGCAATTGAGCAAAAAACGACCTCAAAGAATCCAAGATCTACTGTTGGAACTATTACTGAGATATATGATTATTTACGATTATTGTATGCTAGGATAGGTGTTGCCTATTCTTATAAAACAGGCAGAAAGATGGTTCGTTTTACTGATGAGAAAATAATGAACTTATTATTCAATGATTTTTCTAATAAGGTAATTAATATTTTAGCTCCAATTATCCGTTCTCGTAAAGGTCATTATGCTGAACTCTTTCATTCATTGGCTAAAAAAGGATATTTGAAAGTTAGAGTTGACGGGAAGATTATTGATATAACACCATCATTAAAGCTAGATAGGTATAAAATACATGATATTGAGGTAGTAGTAGATAGATTAAAGGTTTCTGATAGTAATAGACCCAGATTAATTTCTTCATTAAAAGTAGCTATGCGAGAAGGAGAAGGGGTTATAATGGTGAAGGAAAAAGATAAGGAAAAGATAAGATATTTTAGTAGATCTTTAATGTGTCCTGATACTGGTATTGCTTACAGAAAGCCTGAGCCAAACTCATTTTCATTTAACTCTCCAGAGGGAGCTTGTAAGGCTTGTAATGGTTTAGGTAAATATAAGATTGTCGATCAAAAGAAGATAATTCCTAATGATAGATTAAGTATAAATAAAGGTGCCATTGCTCCAATATTAAATCGAAGATCAGATTGGGTTGTTAATCAAATTGAACTTATAGGTAAGAAATTTGATTTTACTTTGAATACTCCATTTCTAGAGATACCAATTGAAGGAGTTAATGCAATTATGTTTGGAATTCAAGAGAACATTAAAGTGAAACTAAAGAGTGCAGGTATCTCTAAGGTTTATCAGCTTAATTTTGATGGTATAATAAATTTTATTGAAGAGCAATCAAAGAATTCTTATGTAAAATCAATTGATAAGTGGGCTAGAAAATACATGTCTGAGCATGATTGTAAGACCTGCAATGGTAGTAGGCTTAATATTGAATCATCAAGTTTTATGATTAATAAGAAGCGTATTCATGAGGTAGCAAGTATGGATATTGTATCATTAGCAGAATGGGTAAATACCATTGAAGAATCTATAAATGAGAATGAATTAAAGATTGCTAAGCAGGTTATTAAAGAATTAAGTAAAAGATTGCAGTTTATTAATGATGTTGGTCTTTCTTATTTATCATTAAATAGAAGTACTAGAACTTTAAGCGGAGGGGAAGCTCAAAGAATTCGTTTAGCTACTCAGATAGGTACTCAATTAACTAATGTATTATATATTTTAGATGAACCAAGTATAGGCTTACATCAGAGAGACAATTTAAGGTTAATAGATTCTTTAAAGAAGTTAAGGGATATAGGAAATTCAGTTATTGTAGTTGAGCATGATAAAGACATGATGCAACAATCAGATTATATTATTGATTTAGGTCCTGGGGCAGGCATTCTTGGAGGAGAGGTTGTTGCTCAGGGTGATTATAAAGCAATATTACAAGACAATAATATTACAGCTGATTATTTGAATGGCACACGAAAAATTAGAATCCCAAAGAAAAGAAGGAAGGGGAATGGGGATTTTTTAATAATAAAAGGAGCAAGTGGAAATAATCTGAAAGAAATTAGTGTTGAGATTCCTTTAGGATTAATGTGTTGTGTAACGGGAGTTTCAGGTAGTGGAAAATCAACTTTGATAAATGAGACTTTATATCCAATATTGAACAAACATTTTTATAGAGGAGAAAAAGATCCATTACCATATAAAAGTATTAGTGGTTTGGAATATTTAGATAAAGTAATTGAGGTAGATCAGTCTCCTATTGGTCGAACTCCAAGATCTAACCCAGCAACTTATACTAGTGTCTTCTCAGATATAAGAAGCTTATTTGCAAATCTTCCGGAATCAAAAGTTAGAGGCTATAAGGTGGGGCGTTTTTCATTTAATGTTGTTGGAGGTAGATGTGAAGGCTGTAAGGGAGGAGGTATGAAAACAATAGAGATGAATTTTTTACCTGACGTTGAGGTACATTGTGAGGATTGTAATGGTAAACGATATAATAGAGAGACATTAGAGGTTCGTTTTAAAGGGAAGTCAATCTTTGATGTATTAGATTTAACAATTAATCAGGCAGTAGATTTCTTTGATGCTATTCCCTCTATTTATCGTAAAATAAAAACTTTACAGGATGTTGGTTTAGGTTATATAACATTAGGTCAATCTGCCACAACATTAAGTGGTGGGGAGGCTCAAAGAATCAAGTTAGCCTCAGAGCTTTCTAAGAAGAGTACGGGTAAGACTTTTTATATTTTAGATGAGCCTACTACTGGGTTGCATTTTGAGGATGTAAAAGTGTTCTTAAAAGTAATTGATACTATTGTAGAGAAAGGGAACTCAGTATTAATCATTGAACATAATATGGATATTATAAAGATGGCAGATTATATTATTGACATTGGTAAAGAAGGTGGAGAGAAGGGAGGAAGTCTTATTTGTAACGGAACCCCTGAAAAGATCGTAGAATGTAAAAATAGTTATACAGCTAGATATTTAGAAAGAGAATTGATGTAGCTTAAACCAGATAATTAAAATATTATTGAGTATGAATAAAGATGAAAAAAGAATAAGGAAAGCTTTTAAGGAAAAGAATTGGAATGCGATTAAGACTTCTGACTCTTGGCAAATATTTAAGATTATGTCAGAGTTTGTTGAAGGTTTTGAAACTATGGCAAAAATTGGCCCTTGTGTTTCAATTTTTGGTTCGGCACGTACAAAGCCTGATAACAAGTATTATGCTCAAGCTGAAGAGATTGGTTATTTGCTTACTGAAAAAGGCTATGGAGTAATTACTGGAGGAGGTCCTGGTATTATGGAGGCTGCTAATAAAGGAGCTAAAAGAGGAAATGGAAAGTCAGTTGGCTTAAATATTGAACTGCCATTCGAGCAATCTCATAATGAATTTATTGATAATGATAAGATCTTAAATTTTGATTATTTTTTTGTTAGAAAGGTTATGTTTATAAAATATGCTCAAGGTTTTATCGTATTGCCAGGAGGGGTGGGTACCTTAGATGAATTATTTGAGGCAATTACCTTAATACAGACAGGTAAGATTGGTAAATTTCCAATTGTATTGGTTGGTGAAGTATATTGGAGGGGAATGCTAGATTGGATAAAAGAAACAATGCTTGAAAAAGAGAATAATATTAGTGATGCTGATATGGATTTAATAAATATTGTGAATACTCCCGATGAAGCTGTTGAAATCATAGAAGATTTCTATAATGAGTTTACCCTAAAGCCTAATTTTTAGAATATATAATTACATTCTGATTTTTTTAGTATTTTTGCGAGAATATAAAAATCAATGTAATGAATCAATTTCTGAAAAAATATATTTTCTTTTTTACTCTAGTTATTTGTGTTAGTGTATTTGCACAAGATGATATATCTGGAGAGAATCAAGAAAAACCATTTAAACCCAAATTTACATTAGGATCAGGTCTTTATACCTTAAATGGAGATATTCAGAATGATAATTCAGATTATTTAAAAGGAATTGCAGGTTTTAATGCAGGTATGAAATTTGATATTACAAATAAATATGATTTATCATTATTGTTTTATAGCAATTCTTTTGCAGCTGATAATGGTATTGAGAGTTTTTCTTCAGATATTGATGGTTTTGGATTGCATTTAGGTTATACGCTAGATTGGTTTGCTAAAAATGCAAAAGTGAACTCTTTTCTTTCTTTAGGTATTCAGCATTTTGGTACTTCAACAATAATTAATAATAAAAAGCAAGAAAGATCATCAGTTATTGCAATCCCCTTAGGAGCTGGATTTAGAATGAATATTACTGATAGATTACAGTTTGATATTTTTGCAATCACTGCTTTGGGATTAGGAGATATTGATATGTCTGAAAAAGATGCAGGTAATGGAGATGGTTATGAATCCTTAAATTTCTCTCTTCATTATGATTTGTTTACACCAGGAAAGAATACAGATGATTATTATTATGATGAGGCTTATTATAATGATGTTGATTTCGTAAAATTAGAATCAGAAGATGAGGATGGAGATTTAGTTCTTGATATGGATGACTATTGTCCTCAAACTCCAATTGGCGTGAAAGTTGATAAGAATGGATGCCCTTTAGATGATGATAAAGATGGGATTGCTAATTATTTAGATCAGCAAAAGAATACTCCTGAGGGTTCAATTGTTGATGAAAATGGAGTAAGGTTAACTGCTGAAAAATATCATAGTATGTATTCTGATGATGAAGCTGCATCAAGAAAATATGCAAATTTTTATAATGAAGTTGAAATTAAGCGTGAGAACTATAAGACTGTTGATGAGTATCTTATTGCTAAGGCAAATGCTTTTAATAAAGCATACAATCAAGATTTGAATGATAATATTGAGGTTCTTGGGCTAAGATATAAAGTTCAGATTGGCGAGTATAAGGAAGTAATTCCTGCTAAGATAATTAATAAACTTTTAAGTTTTGATGATTTAGAAAGTTTCACCATGTCTGATGATGCTGTAGTTTATGCTGTTGGAACTTATAGTACACTTAATGATGCTTTAAATAGACAGTATTCATTAGAAGAAAAAGGCTTTGAGGATACTGATATATTAGTTGATAATAATGGTGAGATTTCAGCTTATGTAGCTCCAAAACCAAAATCTGAGATAGATGAAGAAGAAGAGGTGCAATCCCCTGAAGATATAGTTGAAATGGAGGAAGGTGTTGTTAATCAAGTAACAGAGCCAATTAATGAAACAACTTATAGAATACAGATTGGAGCTTTTAATAAAGCTTTATCTGATGAGGTCTTTGAAGGTGTTAGTAATGTCATTTCTTTTGTTGGTAAAGATGGCTTAATTAGATATATGGCTGGATCATTTGAGGATTATAAGAATGCTGTTGATTATCAAGTTCAAATGAAGTCTAGAGGCTTTGAAGATGCATTTATTGTAACATATAAGAATGGAGAAAGAATTAGTTTAAATATTGCTATTAAGACTGAAAAATCTACCAAAGATATTAAAGTAGATAGTACTCAGGTTAAGATAGATAAGGCAATAAACTTAGCATTTACAGTACAGATTTTAGTTGGAGAGAGTTCAGTGTCTCAGGATGAATTAAAAAGAATGGGTGGCTTAGGAAATATTGATAAAGAGGCAGAAGGATCTGATATGTATCGATATTTTGCAGGGACATTTAAAACCTTAGAAGAAGCAAATATTCAGTTGGAGAAGGCAAAGTTAGCAGGATATTCTGATGCTTTTATTTTTGCGATTAAAGATGGTGAAAGAATTACTCTTGAAGAAGCTAGAAACTTATTAAAATAATATTATTTAGAACAAGATTTATTTTAGGCTTTGTTTTTTTGCTTTTTTACTGCCTTCATAAACTTCAAACTTTCTAAAGCTACATTCAAGTTTTCCATTCATTACTTTTATTTTTCTACTTGGGCGCAATCCAATAAATTTCATCTTTTCAAGATCAGATGAAATTATCCATATACTACATCCTTCATATTTATGTTTTAAAGTGGTTCCTACTTTTTCATAAAAATCAGTTACTCCCAGATCAATTCTCTCTCCGTAGGGAGGATTAAATATCACAAAAGTTCCTGGAGCTATTTTAGTTTCAAAGAAGTCAGATTTAGTTACTTTAATATTTTCATAGAATAGAGCATTTTCAATATTTTCTCGGCTAATTCTTACAGCTTTCTGGAAATTATCACTTCCAGTTATTTTTCCATAATAATGGGTTTCTTTCTCAAGAGAGACTTCTTTAATCATCTCCCATAGTTCTTCATCAAAATCTTTCCATCCTTCAAATCCGAATTTATCTCTAAAGATATTAGCCGGTATATTATGAGCAATAAGAGAAGCTTCAATTAATAAGGTTCCACTTCCACACATTGGATCATGAAAATCAGAAATCCTATTCCAATCACTTAATAATATTAAACCTGCAGCTAAGACTTCATTCATTGGTGCAATCACAGCATCAGATTTATACCCTCTTTTGTGTAATGATTCACCTGAACTATCTAAAGAAACTGTACAAGTGTGTTTTGCAATATGAAGATTAATACTGATGTCTGGCATTTCAGGATCAACATCTGGTCGTTTATCAAATTTCTTTCTAAAGGTATCTGCAATTGCATCTTTCATTACTAATGAAGCGTATTTACTATGAGTAAAGACCTCAGAATGTGTAGTTGCATGAGTAGCAAAAGTGGTGTTTAAATTAAAGATTTCAGTCCAATCAATTTTACATAATTCTTTGTATAATTCTTTTTCATCATGTGCTTGGAAGTGAGCGATAGGTTTTAATATTCTAAGAGCTGTTCTTAGGTTTAAATTTGCTTTATACATAAATCCTTTATCTCCTTTAAAACTAACAGCGCGGTTCATAGGCTTTACATTTTGTGCACCTAGTTTCCTTAGCTCTTCAGCTAGTATTTCTTCTAATCCAAACATGGTTTTGGCTAGCATATAAAAGTTATCATCTTTCATTCGGCAAATGTAATGCTTATTAGCTAAAAGATTTCATTAGATTTGTTCAAATTATTTTCGCTTATGGATATTGCAAATCTTGACTGGATTATTATCATTTCTTTTTTACTATTAACTTTATTGATTGGATTTATTGTCTCAAAAGAATCAGCAGAAGATGCTTCTCAATTTTTTCTTTCTGGCAGAAATATGCCTTGGTGGCTCTTAGGTCTTTCTATGGTAGCAACTACTTTTTCAACTGATACGCCAAATCTAGTGACGGATATTGTAAGGAATAATGGGGTGGCAGGAAATTGGGTGTGGTGGGTGTTTCTGCTTACAGGATTATTAACCGTTTTCGTTTATGCAAAACTGTGGAGAAAATCTAATATAAATACCGATATAGAATTTTATGAGCTCAGGTATTCAGGAAAACCTGCAAAATTCCTAAGAGGATTTAGAGCGCTTTATTTAGGTGTAATTTTTAATGTATTGGCTATGGGAGGGATTTCCTTAGCAGCCATAAAAATTGGACAAGTAATGTTGGGTCTTACTGCTTTTGAAACTATAGGAGCTGCAGGATTAATTACGGTAGTCTTCAGTACAATGGGTGGTTTTAAAGGAGTGGTTTATACTGACTTTTTACTATTCTTCGTTGCAATGATTGGCTCTGTTGGAGCTGCATATTATTTAGTAAATATTGAAGAAATAGGAGGGGTTCAGGCCTTAATTACTCACCCTAATGTGGTTGATAAAATTTCCATGTTGCCTGATTTTAGTAATACCGAGCAATTAGTTATGTTACTTATTATTCCTCTTTCAGTACAGTGGTGGTCCGCTTGGTATCCTGGTGCAGAGCCAGGTGGAGGTGGTTATATCGCCCAAAGAATGTTAGCGGCAAAAGATGAGAATCATGCAATTGGAGCAACTTTCTTTTTTAATATTATGCATTATGCTTTACGCCCTTGGCCTTGGATCTTGGTGGCTTTAGCATCACTAGTTGTTTTTCCTGATATTTCAAGTATTCAAGAAGCTTTTCCTGCAGTGAGTGAAGATAAATTAGGACATGATTTAGCTTATTCGGCTATGCTAACTAAATTGCCAACAGGGTTGTTAGGCTTGGTCTTGGCTTCTTTAATTGCTGCATATATGTCTACTATTTCTACACATCTTAACTGGGGATCATCTTATGTAGTAAATGATTTTTATACACAACAAATTAATCCTATTGCTACTGAAAAACAAAAAGTTAATGTAGGGCGTTTAGCGACTGTTATTTTATTTTTAGCTTCTGCAGTTTTGGCTTTGTTATTGACTAACGCTTTACAATTATTTGATTTTATACTGATGTTTGGTGCAGGAACAGGACTTATTTTTATTCTTAGATGGTTTTGGTGGAGAATAAATGCTTGGAGTGAAATATCAGCTATTTTTGTTTCAGGGATTGTTTCGGTATTATTTAATATGGAGGTAATATCTTCTTTGCTATTTGGCGAAACGGCTTTAATGCCAGAGTATATGAAATTTCCTATGGTAGTATTTATTACCACAGTAATCTGGCTTCTGGTGACTTTTGTTACTCCTGCTGAAAATAAAGAAGTATTGCTGAGTTTTTATAAAAAAACGCTGCCTGGAGGGCCAGGTTGGAAAGCCATAGTAGAAAATGAACAAATTGAAAATGAAGGTTGGTCAGTTCCTTCAGGTATATTGGCAATGCTTTTAGCTTTAGCTATGATTTATAGTTTGCTTTTTGCAATTGGTTATTTTATTTATGGGAATGTTCAATTATCAGCAATTCTTATGTCTGTAGCCTTAACAGCTGCGTATGTATTATCTAAAGTATGGAAAAGAATAAAAGTGAAAGTATTTTAATAGTTTTAAATCAGATGCCTACTTTTGCCGTATGGAGAATTTTAAAGAATTAGGTGTAAGGTCAGATTTTATTAAAGGGTTAAACGATTTAGGAATCATTAATCCTACTGATATACAAAGACAAGTTATCCCTTTATTGTTAGAGGTAAACACGGATTTGATTGGTCAAGCTCAAACAGGCACAGGGAAAACAGCTGCTTTTGGTTTGCCACTTTTGCATAAAATTGATCCTAAAAAGGACTCTGTACAAGGTTTAATCTTGTGTCCTACGCGTGAGTTAGGACAGCAAGTAGCCAAGCAACTATTTCGTTATACTAAATATTCGGATAAAATTTTCACTGAATCAGTTTATGGTGGAGAAAAAATTGACATACAAATAGCTAATCTTAGTCGTACTACACATATAGTTGTTGCGACTCCTGGTAGATTGATTGATTTAGTAAATAGAAAAGCAGTAGATTTAAGTAAAGTAAAGATAGTTATTTTAGATGAGGCAGATGAAATGCTAAGTATGGGATTTAAAAAAGAACTGGATGAGATATTGGATTTCTTGCCAGAAGCAAGATGTAAATGGTTGTTTTCAGCAACAATGCCGCAAGGAATTAAGCAAATTGTAAATGAACACATGAGTAGTAATGCACAAAGAATTACTGTTAGTGGCAGTAATCTTGTGAATGCAAAGATTGATCATAAGTTTCTTTTGTGTGATGATCTTGAGAAGTTTAATGTGCTCTTGCAATTCTTGAATTCTGTAAAAGGGCAAAGAGGAATTGTTTTTTGTAGAACCAGAAATATGGCTAAAAAAGTAGCTGCTCAACTAATTGCTAAAAATATTACTGCTGATGCTATTCATGGTGATTTGTTGCAAAAAGAAAGAGATAAAGTAATGCGTGCTTTTAAGAATAAAAACTTAAGTATTATTATAGCTACTGATATTGCTGCAAGAGGAATTGATGTAGCTGACTTAACTTTTGTAGTGCATTTTCAATTACCCGATCAAGACGAATATTATACGCATAGAAGTGGTAGAACGGCTCGTGCTGGTAAAAAGGGAATCTCATTAGTTTTAGCAAATAGTTATGATGTTAGAACAATTAGAGAATATGAGAAAAAATTAAAGATTTCTTTCTCAAAAGTGAAAGTAATTAAGTAGTTAATCGTTTAACAATTTCCTTAACAGATAGAATTTCTGTTGTATGTTCAATAGATGGCCCTGCACACCATACGGTTTTATAAGTGCTGCTTAATGCAGCGTTCTCTATTGATCTCATTCCTTTTAAGAACGTAAGCATCTTAATCCATTTTTTTATATTCTTATTTTTACTCAGTATTCTCTCCATCCAATTTTGTTCAGTACCTACTTGCTGAACATAAGGTGTGTTTATTACTGTACAAGGAGTTCCAGATATTTTAGTAGTCAAAACAATATCATTCTTTCCATACTTAATGCATGCTTTTTTATATTCTTCTGATATATCAGATTCATCACAAGCAATAAAAGGAGATCCTATTGACAATCCGCTAAACCCCTCTGATAGTTTCTTTTCAACCCCTAATTTACTACCAACACCTCCTGCAGAGATTATTGGGATGTCACACACATTATTAATACAGCTAAATAATTCTTTTGAGGAAAGGGCTCCTGCATGTCCTCCTGCATTTTTATTCACGGCAATTACTGCATCAGCTCCTAATTTAGCTACTTTTTTTGCATAAGTGTCTTCAACTACATCACAAAAAACCTTTATTCCAGATGATTTACATTTATTTATAATATCTTCTGGGCTGCCTAATGAGGTTATGATAAAATCAACTTTTAGTTTTAAACAGGAATTTAATTGCTCTTTAAGTTTCCTGTTTGATTTATTTGCAATTAAGTTAACTCCCAAGCCAGTTGAATCTGATTTATCTCTTATTTCATTAATTGCTTTCTCAAATTTCTCAATAGTTCTAAAATTAAGGGCAGGTATGCAGGCTGCAATACCAGAGTTTAGTGCTTCTATCATCATTTTTTTATTGGTTACCAGAAACATAGGGGCCATTATTATCGGATACTCTATATTTAGCAGCTCTGTTAATCGTTCTTTTTTCATTTAGATATTATATAAAACAAATTATATAAGTTGTTGAGTACTTGTTCCTTGGTTTAAGATGACATCTTTTATTAAGATCAATTTACCTCATGCATCAAGAGGTTTTTTTCTCAGAGGATATTTTTTATAGTGAGAGGTTTGAATGATAATAGATTTAGTCTACTCTGAAAGGGTATTTATGCGCAGCCAGTTCTTCATTGGCTTTTACAATTTTTTGTTTTAGATTTTCTTTGTAATCGTGGATTTTTTCATGAATTGCTTCATTATCAGTTGCTAAAATCTGTGCTGCTAAGATTCCTGCATTAAGAGATCCGTCTAATCCGACAGTAGCAACTGGAATTCCAGGAGGCATTTGTAAGATTGATAGAATAGAATCCCAGCCATCAATTGAGATAGATGAGCGGCAAGGAACGCCAATTACAGGAACTGTTGTAAAAGCTGCTACCACACCAGGTAAATGCGCTGCTCCTCCTGCACCTGCAATAATTACTTTTATTCCATTTGCCTTTGCATTTGTAGCGAAATCTTCTACCATCTCTGGTGTTCTGTGTGCTGATAATGCATTTATCTCAAATGGAATTTCCATATTACTTAGAAATTCTGCCGCTTTCTTCATCACTGGCATGTCAGATGTGCTTCCCATTATTATACTAACTATTGCTTTCATTATTTTTATTTTTTGATGAGTGCAAATATATTATTTATTATTTATGATGCGCTTATAATTTTAAGTAGAATTTTAGAATGATATAATTGCTCGTTATATTTATTAGTGCATTTGAATTAATTTATTTTTGTTAAAATATTTCAGCATTTGATTTTAATGGAATATGCTTTTTGAAGTGTAAAGGTTATGGTCTTCATAAAGTCATATTTTGTTTAATAAAGAGGCTGTATTTATAATTAAGTTTGTTTGTTTTTTTGATTTATTTCTATTTTTTATAAAATATTTTCTTCTCTAACTGATTGTTTATGAGTTAGTTTAATCCTATTTATTGGTTTAGAAAAAGAATAAAAATAAATTTCTTTTGATTTTTTTGCATGAGTGATAAAAGAGTATATATTTGCACCCGCTTTTTGAGAGAAAAAAATCTTATCAAAAATAAGTTGTTTTTTTTTTGTAATTAAGGTAGCTTGTATTAAAAATAGTATTATTTTTGCAGCCGCTTTTTGAAGGAATCATAACTTGCTTTTTAGTAAGATGTAGAGAAAGTTTCAGAATTTCTTGCTCACTAATTTATTATATTATGTGTGCATATTTTCTGAGGACAGTTCATTGAATTATTGAAGATAGAATTAATTACATCCAATTACAGTCAATTACAAATT
>CEWO01046062.1_pt1 | contig 23874 bp, 27 predicted proteins | sample 361561 | NCBI WGS metagenome assembly CEWO01 (sample SAMEA2623627, study PRJEB7988) | marine metagenome | isolation source: saline water (ENVO:00002010), including
GCCGAGATGGGTTATGCCAATCATCTGATGGGAATGCCACCCGCGCAGGCTGTTTTCTTGGGTCACTCGGTCGGTCTTGAATTGGATGAGACTCCTGTCGTCGCTGAGCGCTTCGACCGAGAACTTCCGGTTGGCGGGACGATGGCAGTCGAGCCGAAGGTGCTCTACAACTCCGGGGCAATCGGTACCGAAGACACATTTGCTCGAACCTCAGATGGCATGGAATGTCTGACAATGGGAGATTCATGGGGTCTGCTCACTGAGTGGGATTCGTGAGCTGAGGCAACTGGAAAGACTTCTTTCCCAGCGCCATCACTAAGCGATGCGACGGTGACGATGACGCGTGTCTCGGACCAAGGCGGCCGCGCAGCGTCGGCTCGCGCGACTACTGCGTGGACGCAAGGAACCCCATGGATTGGATTTGACTGACGATTCCGTGCTCAAGGGTGTCGAGGTCGATGACTCGGGCATCGTACAATTGTGGGTACAACCAACTCGAGCGCACTGTCCATGCTGCATCAATGACTTGATGGAACTGCGCTCAGAAATCAATCGACAGAAAGGAGTTCTCGCCTGTCATATCGAGGTTGTCGGCGTACCGCAAGCCGACCGATGGACCGCAGCGGTAAATGAGTGAGGCACGGATTAGATCCATTCGTCATTCGGAGCGGTCAATTCGCTATCAGCCTCGCCTGTATTGACGACACCGCGAGGCTCGACTAGCATTACCTTGCATTCCGAGTCAGCAACAGGCTTGTGGCGCACCCCTTTCGGAACTACGATCATTTCACCCTCATCGAGTTCGATGGTGTGATCCTCGAATTCGATCTTCATACTACCTTCGACGACAATGAAGACCTCATCTGTTTCAGGGTGATCGTGCCAGACAAATTCACCCTCTATCTTGACTAATTTGAATTGGTAATCATTCATTTCTGCAATTACCTTAGGCGTCCAGTGGTCCGAAAACAAACCGAATTTATCTCGTACGTTGATTTTCTCCATGATTACTCCTCCTCATCGCTTAGCACTTCGGTAGTGAGAACTTCATCTCGCTTCCATCGCTTGGCCTTACGCTCCTCGACCTCTGATAGTTTTGCCTTTAGTCGAGTCGCCAAAAACCAGACAGCGATTCCGATACCGAGAATGTCGATGAAAATAATCAGCGCCATCTGTTGGTCCATATTCTCACATCACAATGGTGGGATTACATCGATATCGCAAGCTCCCACCGCCTCCATGAAGCATGAGAGAACCCCGCCATCCTCGACCAAGAACTCATCGAGACCGGGTGGCAATGGGTCTGGATAGATCACCTCACCCTCTTTCAGACGCACGAGGCAGGTGCCACAATTCCCTGAGGTGCAATTGACCGGGATGTCTACCCCGGCCTTCTTGGCGACTTCGACAAGGGGTTCGTCAACCTCTGCCTCAGCAACCCCGAGAAGCAGAGCACCTCGGAAGAATCGGACTATCGCCACGACCTTGCGAATCATCGGCTTGTCTTGAATCCATCAGGACGTCAGACCAGAATGGATATTCAATCTTGCAAGCCGAAGAAGCGGAGTAATGGCGCATCAATCATATGACACACGAGACCACTGGCCTGTTTGCTTATTGAAGCGCAGTCCAGCCTTTTTCATCCACTTGTTGAACTTCGTTGCACCAGCGCCGGTGGCGAGGATGAAGTCCTCACGGTGTTCCTGAGCCTGGATGTATCCCTTGGCAGCGAGTGTCTGGTCAATCCATTCGTCGATGCTCATCAGGCCGCCAGTCATATCGCTCGCCTCGACCGCCGCAGCCATCTCTTCAGCAGAAGCGCCGGTCGCTTCAAGATCCTTCATCATCAAATCCTTGATTGTCTCAGCAGATTTCTTCTTCGGAGGTCGGAATTTCTTGTCGCGAGGCTTCTTCTTCGGGTCAATTGTGATTCGAGAACCATTGTTCATGTGCTCTTCGACGTAAACCGCCATAGGCGAATGGAACTCCTCCTCACATTCCCAACAAACGAATGAGAAATCGGTAGGATCCTCGATAACATTAGATCCACGTGGGTCCATTTCCTCCCCACACTCTGGGCAGGCATACAGACAGAGAATCGGGGCAATCTTGCGGCGGAAATCGACGATGTCTTGTGGTGTGCCGACTAATTCGAGCATTTCGTGGTCACGCGCCGCTTCGAGGCCGCGAGTCTCGAGTTGGTCTCGGAGTTTCGATCGCTGCTCTCGCTTCGATTCGTCATCGAATGAATTTTCCAGTTTGACGATGAGTTCGATTGTTTTGCCAAGGCGATTCATCACCAATTTCTTGGAACGGAAAGCCTCAACTTTGGCGATTCGCAACTCTTCCTTTTTCTCGTGGAGCTCAGAGACGATATCCTTCTGCTCACGCTTGAATCGCTGCTCTTGGATTTTGTCGACCTTTTTCGCCTTATCCTTAGAGAGAACATCTGTGAGGTAACGCTGTTTAGAGGCAGCACGAGGGCCAGATTTGACCGCTTCAAGAACCGACTTTGCAATCTCCTTCTTGAGGCCATAATTATTCCGAAGTTTTTCCTCGTCGAGCTTTTTTAGATCGCCGACTTTGAGGCCAGAATCAGCAAGAACCTGCGCGGTCGTCTCATCGATACCTCTGCGCAAAAGCGCCAGATAAGTGTCTTTCTTGGCCATCGAAACAACTCCCTTTCTCGCAGTGCCCCCACACGCTGCGCTGTTCCGGCCGAACCAGCAGGGGGCTTTGAAGGCGTGGTTCTCCGGTGCTCCCGATGGCTTTACTCAGCGCTTATCTCGGCAATCAAAACAGCCCAGTCATTTGAGCTGAGATTCTCGGGTCGAAGGTCGAGGGTTTCGGCGGGCAGTGCATCGATTGCCCCCTCCCAACGAGCGCGATGCCAACCGGGAATTCTGTTGAGGCGCTTCGGTGGGCGTTTGAGGAGGGTACGGAGTTTACGACGACGGTTGGCGAAGCATTCGGCGATGACCATTCGGAATAGTCGGCGATCGAATGCTTCGGCTGACTCGCGCTGAGTGGGGATAAGATTCGTTAGGCGCGAGTGGACCCTTGGTGCGGGACTGAACGAATGAGACGGCACTCGCTGATCGAGTTCGACCTCGAAATCTAACCAGAGAGAGTGCCCGAGTGGGCCACGACTGGCGTGGCCCGCGCTCATCGCCATGCGTTCTGCAAACTCTTCTTGGACGAGCAAGGCGATACCATTCAGATTGTGCTGCGCGTGGTGCTTCTGTATTCTCTCTAATACTGGGCTGGATATTTGGTATGGGAGATTGGCTACAATGTGAGTCAAATCATCTGGCCAATCGGCTTCCAATGCATCGGTTTCAACGATGTTGAGGCGGCCATCAGCATCTCCGAATACACGTCCGAGATGGGCTACGGATTCCGAATCCACCTCGAGGGCCGTGACTTGAGCTCCAGTCTTGAGTAAATCAAGAGTCAAGGAACCGGGGCCGGGACCTATTTCCAAAACATGGCATTCAGGACCGATTGGTACCGTGGCCGAAGCAATATGGACGGCTCTCGCAATAACTGCTTCATCGAGCAAGAAATGTTGTCCGAGAGAGCGGTCCGGGCTAATCCGGTCTCGCAATAAATCGACGAGAAGCCTGACATCCAGGTCGTCCATACGCTCACCCCTGTCAGGCGCTGACCCTAACAAGTAAATCGAGAAGGCAGGGGACTTCAGCAGGGTCGGCGAGTTCCCCGACATAACGCTCAGCGAGTAAGTCAACAACTTCGACCCCTAGCTTCTCACCGACCTCGGCGAGATCGACCCAGCCATTTTGGCCACGAATTTTTACCCATGATCGGGCGGTTGAACTTCCAACACCAGGTAGGAGTTGGAAGGCGTGAACCTTGAGGGAGATGTTGTTGGCGCGATTAAAAAATCCAAGATGGGGGTCTGGATTGAGGCGAATCGATTCTTGCATAGCATGCTGTAGAACCGAGTTTGCATCTCCCGAAAGGTCACGGAACCTAAGTTGAGAGAGAGGGCCAACATTACCGGATTCCATGTCGAGATGATCTCCGGCCTCGCAACTGAAGTCTGAGTTCAGTCTGGCTCGTACAAGGTAAAGACTCGGTTCGGAAAGAGCATGAATCTCCCTACCGATAGGGCGTCTATCGAGAACATCGAGAACTCGAGCATGAGTCTCTGACGCCAACGGCCCGTCCACCGCATCTCCATTTCGGTCGTTCGGCTGCATCTTCTTCACTCCTCGGAGGTCGGTTATCCCTCATCAAGGGATTTGTTCGACAAAGTTGTCCATAATCGATGATTCTAGCACAATCGAAGGCATCACTATGAGCGCGGGGCGCTAATCAGAGTACGTGCTGACGAACCTTAGTGATGATATCTTCAATCTCATCAGTATCCATCGCGATTCTCTTTGAAGCGACGATAACGCGGACGTCTTCGACCTTCATCGGCATGAGTTCGGCAATCTTTGCGCAAACCTCAGGGTGTTGGTTGAGTTTCTCGGACTCAGCCAGTGAGCTGAATAGACTTGCAAAGGTTTCAGGGCTGGTCTTGATGCCGCCGCGATTCTCGCTGGCAGCCCACTCAGCGTGGAAAAGAGCAACCTTCTGCTCGTAGGAAAGTTCGCCACGACGCTCGCGAGCATCCAATAGTAGGTCGCGAACGGTTGAGAAATCAACAAATTCTCTTTCACTCATCTGAATCACTCCATCGGGCGCAAATGCTCAGGGCGAGCAATCACGGTCTTTGCCATATTCTTGTCGTGCAAAGCAACGACCCAGGCACGGCCTTGCTTGGCCTCAATGACGCCAGTGGCGCCTTGGAATCGGCGGTGTGGCATTCCCTTCTGTTGGGAGCCATCAAGGACGACTGCGACGCTGTCGCCAATCTCGTATTGGTGCATGACGCGAGCGATGTTGATACGTCCTCGTTGCGCCTTTGAGCGACGCAGAATACTGCGTGTTCCTTGACGTGTTCCGTGACTTCGGCGCATGTAATTCACCCATCGACACAATGTCGTGCGAGCGGTCGACCTACCTCACATTCTTAAGGCCATCTGAGCCCTTTGGGCTTTCAATCGGCGTGGATATCTTCGACATCGAGCCAGATGACTTCGCAAGCCCGCTCGAGAACACTCGTAACTGAAGGCACTGTTCTCCCCTCATCAGAATGAACGAGTTCCTTCACGTATGTTCCAGCTTCACAGCGAACCGAGAATTGGACTTCGTTGTCTTCAACGAAGATTTTGTCGATGGAGACAACCTTGCGTTTGCGCTTCTTATCGGCTCGACGATGAGAAACTCGCTTGGGAGTTTGTTGTTCGAGAGTGACTCCAGAAAGGCTCGAAATTGATTCGATTATAGTTGATTCTTCAGGAGGATCCTCGATACGGAAACGAATCGTATAGGACTTCTCCGAACGCGTCTCCTTCACTCTACTGACTTCACTACGGTTCGACCATCGCAGGTCGCTGATTTCGATTTTTTCAGCAGAGTTCGCGTTGACCGCCGCGACGATTTCATCGAGATCGGTGCGGCGGATATGTGGACGCTTCAATTCGAGGACGAAAGGACGGCCCCTGCCGAGGCAGCGGACGTCGATGTCCTCGCGTCCCATGCCGTGGAAGGATGTGTCATCGGCAGAGAGAGCCAAGCGGAATGGTTCGCCGATGAGGTCTTGCACTGAATCTGGATATTGCAGTCCAGTTCCCGAGCAGGACTCACAGCCTTCGGCGCGGCCACGACAAGCGCGGCATGGCCAACGAGTTTGAGGAATGCCGCGACCGAGTTTTCGGTAGCGACCATAGATGAAAACAGGTCGGATATCGACATCGACACGGAGTGTTAGACAATCGATTAGAATCATCAAATCAGGGCGCTCTTTGACAAACTCAATTCCAGCCATACGAGATCTGACGCCGGACTGGACAGCATCGGAAAAAGAAGCCTTCAGAGGGCGAGATCCTGTGGCGCCGTGACGAGTACGAATACGATCTTCTTCCTGAATCAAATCCTTCGGAACGTGAACTCCAATCTGTAGAGATCCATGGTCAAGCTCACCAGTCTGTTCGGTAATACGCTCGACGATATTGTCTACATCCTCGAAGAGGTTTTCACAGAGCGGACAAAGTTCGGGCGCCTCAAAGGATGAGAGTTCTTTGTCGCGAGCCAAGGACTCGGCACGAAGAGAAGCACCTCCAGCGGCACCGGTAACCTCAGTGCGACGACCGCCGACTCGGTGCAAACAGTGATCACAAGTACCGATTCGAATCATGTGAGCGATTCCAAGTGGAGAGGGACAAGGTGGTGAGTCCCAATCGACGGTTTGACCATTCGACTCGAAATCGTCGCCATCGAACCATTCCTCATCCTCAGAACTCTTCTCTTCGACGACGACCAAATCATCCCAAGGGTCCTCGGCAGCGGCATATCCAGCGGTTGCGTAGAGCTGCCACTCATCCTCTCCGTCTGGTGCGGTTGCCTCAGCCTCTGGTTCGTCTCGGGTCATTCAATCACCCACCGCGGCGAGGGAGGGAATCCCACACTGCGATGCCCACGCCACCTGAGGGTCACCTTTGAGCGCTTCGATGGTGATTCACCATCATTATTTGACCAAATTACACAGTCTAAATTGAGATCAGATAGATGAAATCTAATCTAAACAGGGAGGTTCAATCAAGCGCAGTACCTGCCTGCTCGGCAACATTCCGAAGAAGTTCGAAGGAATAGATCCCGCTCGAGCAACCAGTCAGCCATTGGAATCGCAGGCCATAACGGCCGACAAGTTCGGCCTTTGGCTTATCCAATCGCAGCCGCGTGACTTCCTCTCTGAATTCTATCAGTCTCTGCTCATTCTCTTGTCTCGGCCTACACTTCGCACAGGGGCAAGACATCCTGACTTCGACGTAATCTAGTCGGAACGAAGCTCCATCTGCGAACCTTAACACACAGTCTTCTCGACCTCGTTCGAGATCGGTAAGTGTCTCAGACTCGCTCATCGCTCTCATGCTGTGGGCTGAGCCTCTGATGCTTCAACCTGCTGCGCGCGACGCTTGCTGGCGCGCTCCAACGAGCCGAGCATTGCTGGAGTCGTGACCATGCTTGCGAATAGTGACAATCCAATCATCGCCGCGCAGAATAATCCGAAGCTCGCGAAGAATCCCATCGGAGACTGCGCGATGATTAGGAATCCAGTCACATCCGAGACTGCTGATCCAAACAAGGCAAGGCCCGCAGCGCCACCAATCGCCTTGATGCTGGCATCAACATCTGCACCGGTTGCTCGCTCCTCTCGATACCTCTCAACGACGTGTATAACGTAGTCGATTCCGACTCCCAAACTCATCGCTGCGATTGCAACTGTGACCATGTTCAAGCCATATCCAGCAGCAGCGATAATTGCGTACAGCCAAATTATTACAATTACAATTGGAATGGTGGTAAAGATGGCCGTTGAGAGTGACCTTGTGCCCCAATATCCAGCTCCTATGACGAGAAGAATAGCAATTGCAATTGCAAGATTCACGCTAACTGTTAGGTAAACATAGCCAGTTATTCCGAGGATTACTGGAGAAGATATCACAAGGTCTCGAAGCGAATAATCATCAAATCCATACTCGACTTTTCGGAATCCCCACCACATGGTAATTAGACAGAAAAGAACACCGAGGACTAAGGTTCCTTGCAGTTGATTCTGCATACTAGAAGCGGCGACGTAGCGTGTGACAGGATCGCCGGTAGCGATAGCCCAAGTTACAGGATATTCCTCGCTAGCCGACTCTATATCAGACCTCTCTGAGATGTCTTGAGCAGCCAATTCTTGGAAAGGTTGCATATCCAATTCCAATTCTGCAAGAACCTGTTCTACGACGATGAATTGTTCTGGATTTGCGATTCCCCAGCGCAGAGTCATACGATTGTATTCAGGAATACTTCCATCTGTGCATAGATGCACCAATTCAGGGTCTAACTCACAGGTTGGAACAATATGGAGGGCGGTTAGAGATTCTGGGATTGCCGGAAAGTATCCTCCGGCTGGGATTCCATAGACGTAGACGAATCCATACATGAATCTCAGACAATCACGGTCGGTTTCGTCCGGTAGGTCATTTGCTAGCCTCTGACAATCGAGGCTCTCGGATTCCCAACCAGCCTCGACAAAGGGTGTATTGTTGGTGAACATGCTCGCCTTTGCGGCCCAAATCAATTCGTCAACGCCATGCATTTCAGGTGTTCCAAGAGGTGTTTTAGTGTATTTTCCAGGGTCATTTGGACTTGGATCTGCCATGTTTACTCTAGTTGCTTGAATCGCAGCGTAAACTCTTGGATCTAGCATATCGCCTTCTATAATCACGGAAGCCGGCTCTCCCTCATCGCTAAACCTAGTATTGACTAATTCTACAGCATGTGCGAAATCCGATTCCTCATCAAGAAAATCTTCGACTTTGAAATCGCCCTCAAGACTCAGCATCATTGGAACGGCGATTGCTGTCATAATCAGAATCAACACCAATAGCAGAGAGGAATTTTTCGATGAATTATCTGCGATGGAAACTAGACGCTGTTCTCGAATCATGTGAACTATGCCAGTGTCCTCTTCGGGTAATTTTCCTTGTTGGGCCAGACGCTTGTCCCAATCCATACGAATCAGCGGCGCCCAAATTCCAGTTAGGATGAATGCAGCTGCAACACCTAGAGCCGCTTCGACACCGAATGAACGCAGGGCGGCAATATCTGAAGTCAGATTGGCCGCGAATGCAGACATAGTAGTCAATGATGTCAACATAATCGCTCGGCCAACTCTAGACAATGAAGTATGAGCAGATTCCTCTGGAGAGCGGCCTTGTCTCCTTTCCTCCTTGTATCTGTGCAAGGCGTGTAGACTGTCGTCTATTCCCAAAGCGATAACTAAGATTGGAAGTAGGTTGGAAAATTGGCTCTTACTGATTATCTTGAATCCATATTTCTCTCCAAGGATTATCATCCAGCCGATTGAACCTTGCATCCACAATAGAGCGAAAATCAAGGTAGCCCCGACGATTACCACATCCGAGGACCTCCTAAGACTGAACCAAAGTAGCACAGTAATGGCCAGTGCCATGGCGATTAGTAGCAGACTAGATTCTAGCAATTCACGGTTCAGTTCAACGTTTATTCCCTCATTTACAGAGAAAGTGACAACAAGTTGATCCGTTGTTCTAATCTGCTTTTCTAGGTCGATCATTGCCCATTCAAAACTGCAAAGCTCTTCCCCATTTTCGAGGGCTTTTCTACAATCTTCTAATTTGTATTCAGGAGGTGTCGTAACTAAATTGAGCCCTTCAAAACGATAACCTTCTGGCTCATTTCTTGCATCCTCCCAGGAATAGGTAATTCCATTCTCCTGTAACTCTGTGCGACTGAGTTGAATTAGAATCCAAGTTGTAGATGCCGACCATCTCCCGGGCCCCCAAATAACGTCGTCATCGAATGTTCCATCTTCACGAATAGTTCCCCCAATGGGCCCAGTCAGAGCACTGGTCTCGTCGTAGGTGAATCCTCGATCGTTAGATAACCAGCGTAGCATAGCTCCGTCGGAATACATAATCATCCGATGTGCGGCTAGGTCGATGTGGGCCTGAGTAAGGTTAGGATCGTCATAAGTGAGACATTCCAATACTCCACAATCTTCCCAGTTTGTTCTTGCCGGTTCTAGCAATCCGAACACATTGATTGTGGGTTGAGTTAGCAGAGATTCTCCCGCCATGAAGGCTCGAAGAAGGTCAGGGAGAGACATTGGGCCGATGAACCCTGTACCGGTTAATTCGGTAACCATAGGCCTTGCGAAGTTGGAAATATAATGTGAACTTGTAATGGCGGTTTTGTCCTCTATCTCTTTGAGTATCGTAAGATTGAGGATTCCTCCTGTAGGAATATCTTCACCCACTAAACCCGCACTTTTTCCTTGATATCCAACTCTCTCTGAAGGATGGGGTAAGTTGTCGTAATCTATCTCCCCATCAACGGTATAATGAGGAGCTAAATCGGATGTCAAGATAGCTTCCCTATCTCTAACCGAGACGGCGAATCCATGTGTTTTTTCCGCTGCTTCAAAATCTTCGTTAACAACCTGATTCGCCACTAATTCAGGTGATTCCATGTCGTATGATTGAACATCGATTGGTTCTAGACTTGCAAGAAAGCCTGGAATCATCAAGATGCTGATGAAGAGAATCGCAGTGTGAAGTTTGAAACTTTGAGGAAGAAGAAAATCGGCAACCTTGCCAAAGTCCCTGACTTCTCTCATGTCAGTTCCTATGATTTCGTTTTTTTAACCAATGCTTAGTCAAAGTCCTGAATCCCTGAGCCGGTCGAGTGCCTCTTTCTGATTCTTATTCACTTGCTCCGGCTCTGCGAGTATGAATTCGATATCTAGAGGTCCGCCGTCGTGCCCGTGTCCTGCAAGACGACGGCGATCACCAATCCGTGTGCCTTCAGCCACTTCGATTTGTACTCGCTTTCCTGCCGGAGTATGGATACGAACCGCACCTCCTAACATCAGAGTCGAGTATGTAACCGCAACTTCCTGAATCAATTTGCCACCTTCCCATCTACGACCTTCTTCGGCATCGAGGCGGATTGTGATTAGGAGATCACCTGCTTCTCCTTGCGGATGTTCGTGCCCCATTTTCTTCAGACGAAGTTGCTGGCCGTGCTGAGCGCCTGATGGAACGTTGACGGTGATTGTTGAGGAACGTGATTCAACACCCTTACCCGAACATTGTGGACAAGCCTTTCGCGAATTGAATGAGGTCCCTTCACAGCGTTTGCAGATACGCAGACGGCGATGACCAAATTCGATTTTGGTGCCGGACAATGCTTGTTGCAGGTTGATGTCGATACCAGCCTCGATATCTGGACCACGTTGGGACGGTGGCGCTTGTTGAGGTCGGCGTTGTTGGCGGCTTTGTTGTTGGAACTGAGGTTCGCCACCACCCTTTCCACCCATGAATTGGTTGAGAATGTCTGAGAAGTCAAAGCCAGCACCCTGACCTTTTCCTACGAATGGATTGCTGCCTCTGCCGTGCCCCCCAGAACCGCTGAATCCTGAGAATGGGTTGCCGCCGCGGGCGAACATTTCCTCGATACGTTGTTGCTGATCGTATTCCTTGCGCGCGGCTGCAGTTCCAATCTGATCGTAGGCCGCTTGGATTGCCTTGAATCTCTCCTCAGCGGCCGCATCGCCCGGGTTACGATCGGGGTGATGCTGTCGGGCGAGCTTGCGATAAGATCGCTTGACTTCTGCATCCGTGGCATCCTTGCCGACGCCGAGGACGCGGTAGGGATCCTCTGACATCACTGTGCTTCGTGAGCCGGACCTCCTTGAATCCTCGCGATGGCATGAGGCAAAATCCAGCCGTATTGCTCAAGTTAGGGAACCCACACGGTGGGCTATGGGACTAGGATGGTGCTGCTTCAGGAATTATGCCGGACACGCGGCTGAGATAGGAGGAGACATCTCTGAGGAGTACCCACGGTTTTTCCTCAAACCCGCAAGCGCTCACGTCGAAGCCTCGGCAGATGGAACGAACACAATCGAACTCATGCACGGCGACGAGCACATCGACCATGAGGTAGAGTTGGTCGTAAGGTTGGGCAAGGATTTGCAGCCCGAAGCAATGTGCGTTGGCTGCGATACCACTAACCGAACGCGGCAGAGTTTGGCCAAGGACAAGCGCTGGCCATGGACCGAGGGCAAGGCCTTCCGAGGCAGCGGAGTTCTGGGCACTTGGGTGCCTTACAGTGACGAAGTCATGCAAGTAAAATTGAGTGTTAATGGAGAGGTACGCCAAGATGCTTCAACATCGCTGATGATTCACTCGGTCACAGATCTCGTGACGCATCTATCTGGATGGTACGACCTTGAGCCTGGCGATTTGATATGGACTGGAACACCCAAAGGAGTTGGCCCGATGAAGCCCGAAGATCAAATCGAATGCACTCTCACTCGTGAGGGTGGAGAAGTGCTCAGCCGCCTCAGCGCGAATTGCATTGCATCACTAGATAGGTAGTTTCAAAAAGAGAATTTCAGCCCCTAGGAACATGAAGACAGAATTTGAATTTGGACCTTCTTTCACCCTATTGACCGCCCACCTCAGCCCTGGGGAATCGATTAAGGTCGAGCCTGGTGCCATGGTGTCCCAGTCCGCGGATCTGAATGTCGAGACCGGCAGGGCTAGCAAAGGAGGTTTGATTGGTGGGATGGTCAAGTCAGTTTTAGGAGGTGAGTCGTTCTTCATCAATACCTACACTGCAGGGCCTGCAGGCGGATGGATCTCAATGGCTCCTTCCTCCCCGGGAGATGTCATGACCTTCGACCTAGAGCCGGGTCAGGAACTGTACATGCAGGGTGGGGCCTTCATGGCCTGCTCCCCCAATGTACAGTACGATACCAAGTTCCAAGGCGCCAAGGCACTATTGTCTAAAGAGGGGGCGTTCTTCCTGCGGGCTTACTCGGAAGGAGGTCCTGGACAGGTGTTCTACAGCTCGTACGGAGCCATCAAGCAGGTCGAAGTGACACCTGATGTTCCTATCGTCGTGGACAACGGGCATCTGGTTGCATTCGAGCCGGGAGTTTCTTACAAGGCACAGAAGGCGGGGGGTTGGAAGACCACTATCTTGGGGGGAGAGGGTCTCGTCTTGAGGCTGTCAGGATCTGGAAAGGCTTGGATTCAGACACGGAACTTGCAGGCTCTGGCTAGCAAGTTGGTACCGTTTCTGCCAAAACGCAGCCAGTAACTGAGTCTTACAGAAACTTGAGATGAGGGAGCCGTTGGCAGTATCATGGATGAGGGAGTTCGCAGGATTACCGGAACTCGACTTATCGACCATGACGGCGCAATTCAGCACGGCGACTTCCTCCTGCACCGGGATGGTTCGTATTCTGCAAGCAAGGGCGATGAGGATGTCCTAGAAACAATCGATGGAAGCAACCGACTCATCACCCGCTCATTCCAGAATTGGCACACCCACCTAGCGATGATTCTCAATCGAGGCATGGGTGAAGGACTACCACTCATGGAATGGCTCGAAACATCGATCTTCCCTGTCGAAAAGCGGCTGACTCCCGAACTCGTTGAAACCGGCACTAGGGCCGCAGCAGCTGAAATGATAGCAACAGGAACGACATTCGCCTGTGACATGTATTTCCACACCCAAACCATCGGTGAGACTCTAGCAGAAACCGGAGTCAGAGCGACTCTTTGTGGACCAATAACCGATGGTTTGACTCCTAACTTCAAGCCCGGCTCGGGAGATGCCTTGCGTCATGTTGAGAGCCTCATTACAGGACCTTCACCGAGGCCTGGAAGGATAGATTACGGTGTCGGGACACACTCGGTATACGTCTGCGACGAAGAAATTCTTCTGAAGGGTTCAGATCTAGCCAAGAAGACTGGTTGCACCCTCCACATTCACACTTCCGAGACGAGGAAAGAAGTCGCTGATTGCCACGCAGAACATGGAATGTATCCTGTAGAATATCTCGATTCGCTCGACTACTTCACCGATGGAACCACCGTTTGTGCCCACTGCGGCTGGCTGACCAAGAAAGAGATGAGAATACTTGCAGGGCATGATGCTCACGCAGTTCATTGTCCGACCTCCAATCAGAAGCTCGCATGTGGAGGAACAATGTCTTACCCGGCGATGAAAGAAGCAGAGGTCGATGTTCGCTTGGGTTCGGATGGTTCAGCGAGCAATAACTCACTAGACATGAGATCGGAGGCGAAGGCGGCGAGTTTAGTGCAGAAGCACGACCATTGGGATGCACGAGTCCTCGTCCCTGAGGAGACTTGGCAGTTAGCAACCAAGGATTCTCTTGACTGGGTTACATGGGATCTCAATGACATACGTATGTCACCAATCGGCAGGGATGGAAGGAGGCTTCTTCCAAACCTATTGTACTCAGGTGGCCGAGTGCTCGATGTCTTTGTCGATGGGGAGGCACTGAGGCGGGATGGAATCACACTAACTGTGGATGAGAATAGCGCCCGAGAAGCTCTCGATGAGGCGGTAATCGACTACTACGCTGAACTTTGAATCAGTGGGTACCCTGTGAGTCATGTTGACTCATCGATGATTTTCTTTCAGAGAGGTTCAGTCGACGAACAGAGGGGGACCAACATTGACCATTAGGTAGGCATTCAGGTTCTGGAAGGTATCGTGGACTGAATCCAAAACCTCCTGATTCTTGTTTAAAATCTCTACAAGTTTCCACATGGCTCCTTCGATTTCTGCTACCTTTGCTTCCAATTGTGTCACTCTTCTCTCCAACTCTGCATTCTCCATGTCCTTCTTCTGGGGGCCGGCTATATTGTAATTTTCAATGAGTCGAATTAGACGCTACCCTCTGAAAGGGCGAACTGCAAACCCATTGATCAAACACTGCTTCTTCGAAGATAATGTCGATAACGAGTCAAAATTTCCTTATTGTCTGGGAAGAGGAAAAACGACAGAATTGACCAACTCGGTACGAAAATCACAGAGAAGAAAAGGCAGATAGTTAACAAATCCGATTCTACCAAACCTCCGGTCGCCATCGTAGAGACTCCGAATGAGACGTAACTCGATGCAAGCAAAGCGAACATGTTCTTGATAATCATGTCACGTGCCATCGAAGTAGAGGTTATGAACAGATGTATTTTTTCGTCGAAATCACATATAAATCTCTGTCAGTTCACCACAGAATAACCCATAGATAAACCCAATTTTTAGCAATGAAATGACTATGATTAAGAAAACAGCAGTTAATACACTCATTCGATAGTTCCGAAACATGAGAACCGCTATCGGAGTTGTGTTTCTAGCGTTTTTTCTGGCTTCTTCGGCTACGATCACTCAGGCTCAAACGATTCAGGAGGAAGGTGAAGTGGTCGTTGTTAGTGTGGACAGTACCAACCTCAGATTCTCACCAGAGACTGTAACAATAACCGAGGGAGATTCGGTCAGATTCTTCTGGAGTGGAGAGCTATTGGCTCACAATGCAGTAGACAAAAATGGTTTGTTTGATTCTGGGGATGCCTCAAGAAATGTCGATTACACATTCACATTCGAGCGAGGTACAAATGGGTCATTTGAGTATGTCTGTGAACCTCACGAAGACTTCGGAATGGTGGGAATAATCATCGTAAATGCTGCACCCAATGAAGAGATGCCTCCAATCGAAGATAACTCAGAAAGTGAAAGTTTCTTGCCTGGTTTTTCCACAGTTATAGCGCTCTCGAGCCTCGGTTTTGCGAGTTTGTTCTCAAGAATTGATGACTGAAAATATGTGAGATAAGTCAGATATTTCTCCACATACCCAGAGAGTCTCTCAGTGCGGATTCAAGATCTTCATGCACAAAGTCATAGCCTTCCTTCTGTAGTCGAGTGGGCAGGACTCTCTGGCTATCTAGAGTCAGTTTCTCACCCATCTCGCCGAATATAATTTTGATTACGAATTTTGGTAGAGGAGCGAAAGCCGGTCGTCTCAGAACCTTACCCAGAGCCTTTGCAAAATTCTTCTGCCTCTCGGGATTTGGGGCTGTGATATTGTATGCTCCACTTGATTCTTCATTCAATACGAGATGGTGAATAGCGTAAATCTGGTCGTCAAGAGAAATCCAAGACATCCACTGTTTGCCACCTCCCATCGGGCCACCTGCACCGAGCTTGAATGGTAGTAGCATCTTACCGAGGGCTCCTCCAGTCGCTGCTAGCACTATGCCAGATCGTAAGTAAGCCGTACGAATTCCTGCATCTTCTATGGCCTCTGCAGCAGCCTCCCACTCGTTACATACGTCAGGGAGAAAACCCTTGCCGGACGCACTCTTCTCGGTGAGTTCCTCGTCTCCACGATTGCCGTACCAGCCGATAGCGCTGGCGAGAACGAACACCTCAGGTTTTTTCTCCAGGGATGCGATTGTATTGGAGAGTAGGGTCGTGCTGTTAACGCGTGAATCTCGAATAGCCTTTTTCCTCTTCTTGTTCCATCGCTTGTCACCTATTCCTTCCCCACCTAGGTGGATTACGACATCAAACCCTTCAAGCTCACTAGCCTCAATTTCACCGTTACTCGGATCCCAACGAATCTCATTAGCCCCTTGCTTGGGCTGTCGTCTTACTAGTCTCCAGACTTCATGTCCTCCTGTGTCCAAGAATGCTACCAATTGCGTACCAATCATGCCAGATGAGCCTGCAACCAAAATACGCTTTCGAGGAAGATGCGAAAATTTAGAATGCTGTTCCAAGTCTCTTTGAAGACGCAATTCGCGCGCCCTGAACATTCTCGTTAGCCGACTCTTTACCAGCATTCCTCCAAGAACCCTGTCGGCTAGATTTCCAAGTGGTCCGAATGGAACTTGGTAGGTAACTTCGTCTTCAACCGTAGTTGTTCCATTCGACTCCTTCAGGTCGTGATTGTGATTCCAGGACCAGAATGGACCCTTGACCATCGTATCTGCAAAGTGGTGTGGCGGATTGTAAGCAGTATGCTCTGCAATCCATGTCATCTTGAGTGGCCCCATTGGGAATTTGAACACCCTTTGCGACCCAACCTCAAGGGACTCGTCTGCTCGTACCTCCTCGGCGACTTCCCAAGGAGGCATCAGTCGCCGAAATGACCCCTCATGCTCGAACCAAGCAAAGGTAGATTCAATATCAGCTTCAACAGTGGTCGTGTGGTTATATTTGTACATCTAATCACCTAATCGTGGACTTTGGAATAGGGGCGTCCTCAGCCCATTTGGCCAGATAATTGTCAAGCCTCAATTTCTTTTTCGTATTACTGGAAGACATGTACCTAACCTTCCCAAAAATAGGTCTCTCAGGACCCCAGGCTCTATCATGTCGACCCAGAACCCAGAAAATACCCGTGTAGGAATTTGGATCTCTCCCGTCCAATGCCCATTTATCATTGATTATTATCATCCATTCAGCGGCTGTTTCGGGGTTTGGAGCCCATTCAAGAATCCTCTTCCCCCAGACCATCCTAAGGTAGTTGTGAATATGCCCAGTACGGAGTAACTGGCGCTGTGCAGCATTCCAAACCTCGTCATCGGTCATGGCCTGCTCAATCTCTTCGAATGTGTATGCTAGACGCTCATCATTAGCATGGTAATTGAGCGACTTCTTGGCCCAAGCAGGTATGGAATGGATGCTATTGTGGTCCTCTCTGTAGTGTGCGAAATTGAATCCCAGTTCTCGCCAAGTGATGATTTGATCAAGAAACCCCTCATATGCCTCAGGAAGCCCCCACCAACCGCTTCGAGAACCCCTTCCAGTATCCTCAAATGAAATCATTCCAATATCCCAATTCGCCTTGTCTAATACTGCTAGAACTATCTCGAAACTCGATATGTGTCCGAAGTGAATCCAGGGTGATAGGCCACTAGTCGCAGGATCATCAGTATCATTTCTGCCAGTATCGTAGCGATCTAATCCTCCTTGCAAAAATTTCTCGAATCTAATCAGCGCCTCAAACCTCCCTCCGCGCATTGATTCTACTGGACCTACACTATGGTCAATATCCAGAGGAGAGCAAGCCTCGACGCCGATCTCGCCCCCCTGAGCCAACCTCCACAACCATTCGTAAGGAGTAATTTCAACTCCTATCGAAGAGAAAAGTGACTCGAGATATGACGGATTGACCATGAGATTCTCTTTGATGGAATCCATGGGATTGTATTTTGGGATGCTGAACATAGCATCAACAAGGCTCCTTTGGACATGCTTACGGTATGAATATGCAGTCAGGTGCGCATCTTCAGCCCAACTCATTGGGATAATACCGTTAGAATCTACAGCTTCTAAACGAACAGAACATGTCTCTCTAGCCCGATCCATTACAAACTTTGGAAGATATGTTGGATAGTCATCTACTACAACAGCACATGACTTTCTCGACAGATTACGAAGTAGGCCATCTCCAGGCTCCTTGTGAGTCTCGATCCATGGTAGATACGATATGCCATGGAATTCAAAGATTGCTAGATTGTCTACCATACCCTGTGCCAAGAAAGTCAGAATCCTATCGCTTGACCATTTGTGCCTGATAGATGCTGGCTCTACTACTAGTACTGGCTTCCCCATCTCCACAGCTATCTGTATACAACGCTCGAGAGCAGCATTATGGTGGAATCTGCGACAGGCTGTCATCCAGTATAGAACAAACTCACCATCCGGATTTATTGGTAGATGATTTAATTCACGCACACGACTGTGAGGAGATCCTGAACCCACCTCTCTAGTCTCGTGCATGTGTGCGACAATACTAGTTCTGCATATAATCGGGTGTTTGCTTCCATTAGGAACACAAACAGTCATTGATAACCTAATGGACAAACCGCGCAACATGACGATTCAACTAAAGAAAGATAGAATCGATGAAATTGAGGCAGATTCTTTCTTGCCGACTGAATATGGAAATTTCAGAATCCGAGTCACAGTCGATGAAGATGGAAATGAACATTCTCTGCTGTACACAGGCGAAATGAACAGTAATTCATCTCCCTTGGTGAGGATTCATTCCGAGTGCCTAACTGGAGATGCTTTCGGATCGATGAAGTGTGATTGCGGTCCTCAACTGCAAGCCGCCATGAAAAGAATTCAGGAAGAGGGTTCTGGAGCTATTGCTTACCTAAGACAGGAAGGCAGGGGAATCGGACTCAAGTGTAAGATCCAAGCCTACGCTCTGCAAGATTTGGGCTACGACACTCTGGATGCTAACTTGGCACTAGGTCTTCCTGCGGATGCGCGCGAATACTCGATAGCTGCGACAATGCTCAAAGAGATTGGAATTAACAAAGTCAGACTCATGACAAACAATCCTCTCAAGGTCAAGGGATTAGCAGACAATGGAATTCAAGTGGTTCAACGCAAGGCACACATAACAGGAATTTCTCCTATTAATCAGAGATATCTCGATACCAAGCGCCAGAGAATGGGTCACATACTGGATATAGATTGAATTAAAAGTGAGTTAATTTGGGGTTTTTGCTATGCCTAAAATGATTGGAGAGATGGCATCCGAGTTCACTCTCGAAACTAGTGAGGGCAAAGATTTCGCCTTCAGCGAGTTGAAAGGCCAGTGGAAAGTCGTGTTTTTCTTCTCCATGGTCCGCTCACCAACGTGCAAGAGAGGATGTCTTTCGTTCAAGGATCAGTACGATCTGTTCCGTTCTCTGGAACCTCCTGTGGAGATTATTGGAATTAGTCGTGACAGCGTTTCACAACATAAGAAGTTCAAGGAGAATCTGCAATTGCCATTCACACTCCTTTCTGATCCGGATAGAAAGGTGGCTGAAAGCTTTGAAGTTCCGATGCACTTGGGTATCTTTCCCTCCAAATCTTCTTTCGTCATCGGGCCCGATAACAAGATTCACTACGTCTATGATTGGCTGTTTAGGCCTAGACAACACGTTGCAAACATCCTTTCAGCAATGAGCAGCGTTACCAGTGAGAGTTGATTAAATGAGTTGGATTCAGATACTCTCTGACGCAGGTCTCTCTGAAAGGGAGGCTAATGCTGTAATCATCCTTTCAACAAGCCCCAACATGAAGGCTAGCGAACTGGCAAAAGAACTCGGAACAACCAGATTGGATGCTTACAACTCTCTAGAAAGACTCCAACAAATAGGGTTAGTCACTTCTACTGCGGACAGGCCAATGAGATTCTCCAGTCCTTCAATTACTGATGTAGTAAAGCATCTCGTTGAAATCAGACGGGAGCAACTTTCTAGGATTGAAGAGGGATTCAAAAGAATGGATTCGGGTGAGAAAAGTGGAAAGGACTCAGCCGAAAACAAAGCATCAATCGACGAACCCAAGTTCGCTGTTCTAAAGGAAAGAGTCCACATTCTCAAGAGAATTGAGAAGATGGCTGATGAGGCTGAAGAGAGTCTCGTTCTAGTCCTAGGGAAGTTTGGTATTCTTCACCTGTGCAGAAGTTCTGCCCTTAGTGAGGTAAATTCAGCAGCAAAGAAAGGCGTCGTTGTTAGAGTTCTAGGCCAATTAGACAAGAGGACAATAAGATTCTACAACGAACTTGACAGTTCGATTGAGATTCGACATTCGGTTGATCTCGATGCTCAGGGTGCAGTGATGGATTCATCAGAGGTTATTCAATATCTGAAAACTGAAGAAAATCCAGTTGGTAGAGGTAAGAACGATGTGGCCTTAGTTGTCCAGTCCTCTAACTTCGCAGATTCACAAAGCGACCTCATAGAATGGATATGGGAAGAGGCTATACCGTTCGAAGCAGCCTCAAAAAGATTCACTGAGGAGAAGATAGTCGATCCTCTGAAGTTGACTTTGGACAGTGGATCATTCCTAGATAAAATAAGGAGTGTGCTTCAAATCACCGACGAACTCCCTGATACGGATACCCCATTCAACCCCAAAGCCTTCATGGCTGCAGGAGCAGAAATCAGTGAAGCAAGGAAAGAACTCGAAAAAGGAGGTCTTGGTAGCCTAAGCTCATTCGGAATTGACATTTCCTCACTGCTGAGACAAGTGGGGAATCGTATCGGGCAGGAACTATCCTTCAGTATGAGAAATATACAGGGCCACATCGAATTCCTAAACGAAATGATGGATTGGTGGGAGTACGCTGGACTTGGTAAACTGAGTTATGATATCGATCCCGAATTCCATATCAAGGTCAACCTCTCAAGTCTCACGGATGAGGAGGACATACTTCCTCTATGGGCTCTCGACGATGGTATCATCGAAGGTGCCCTAACTGCTCGATACCTTACTGAAGGTAATGTGTTGATTCGACGGGAAGAAGTTGAGGGAGACCCAGATGAGTTCTGCCGCTATAACCTGATTTTCAGAGAATCAAAAGAGTATCTGTGAAAGATATCTCAATCGGATGGCTACCGTCTGAAGCGCGAGATTACCCAGCCGGCTGAATAATCGGCCGAGCAAGGCCTCAATGGAATCGCACTGCCTAAAATCCAAGATCTCCGAGGTCGACGTCACTGTTCATATTGATTCTGACTGGGAAAGCCAACGACACCCCACTCTCATCAAATCGTCGAAGAATTTCACCGACAAAGAAGGATTTTGACGGACGCATCTTTCGAGCATTATTGACATAATATCGGATTTCCATGATAACTTCTTGGTCCCCGAAATCGCGCAGTACAACCTCTGGCGGTTTCGGCGTCTTGCTGATATCAGGATGATTTTCCGCAATATCTATGATGATTTCTTCAGCTTTCGATACATTAGACCAGGTAGGAATCAGTCCCAGCCTAATCCGAACGCGTAATTCCATGTCGGCACTGTGGCTGAAATTTGCTACTGTATCATTGGTCAGCAATTTGTTGGGAATAGTTAGCATCACCCCATCAGTAGAGCGCACGACCGTGGTACGCAGGCCAATTTCGATAACATCACCCCAACTACTGTAAATGCCACCGAGCTTCTTTGGCAAAAGTATGCGCTCACCTTCTCGGAACGGTCTGTCGACGATGACGAATATACCCGCAATGATATTCTCCATGGTGTCCTGAGCGGCGAAGGCGACAGCCAGTCCAAGAATTCCCAATGCGGCGACGATGCCGGTCACATTGATGCCCAATTCATTTGCAGCGGTGAGGATTACTAAAGCCCACATCAACAGAACGGCGATTCGAAAAATAAAATTTTCAAGGGCTTCGTCGAACTCGGTTTTGTCAAATAATCTGCGCAGATAGCGCTTGGCGATACTGATAAGCGGAATGCCGATTACGAATATGATCAGTGCCGAAACCGGAGCAGTGGCAAGTATCTCAGTCGCACAGGTATATGTTGGTTCAAAGCTAGTGGGAAGGGCACCGAGGCAACTCATTGTGAGTCCCCCGGTACAGGCGGCTCAATAGCCTACCCTTCCGATTACGGATGGAAGAGGAAAGCAGCCCCAAGAATCACATAAGCGCCCAGTAGCATCGCCCCTTCCAACCAATTCGATTTCCCATCAGCAGCAATCAAATTCGCAATCATAACAGCGCAGAACACTGCGACTGTCTCGAGCATACCAAACTCGAAAGTCAACTGCACACCCAATAACCAAGAGATGAGAACCATCAGTGGCGCGACAAAGACAGCGATCTGTGTCGAGGAGCCGACGGCGATGGCAAAAGATAGATCCATCTTGTTTTTTCCAGCAACTGTGACAGCGGTAAAATGCTCAGCTGCATTACCAAATAGTGGCAACAAAATCACGCCGATGAAGAGATGAGGAAGCCCCACATCGGCGGCGGCAGATTCGACTGAATGCACCAAAATCTCAGCCATCCAAGAGACTAGTACTGTGGCGAGAACAAGGAGGATTATGGCATCGCGTTGGGTCATTTCGGGAGACTCGTGATGTTGTCCCTCGGTAGCGAATAGATGCGCGTGTGAACGGAATTGGAAGTAGAGGAAAAGACCGTACAATCCCAACAAAATTATTGCTGCAATGTGGCTTAGATTCGCTACACCTCCCCCATCATAGTCTCCACCAACAGATGAGTGGAAAGCGGTTGGTACGATGAGCACGACCACCGCTAGAAGTAACAGACTGCTATTGGTACTGACTTGCGCAGAGGAGAATTCTTGCTCTTCGAAATGGATTCCACCCCAGACAAAGGCGAGCCCCATGACGAGTAGGAGATTTCCGAGGATGCTTCCAATCAGGCTCGCTTGTACGAGGTGGATCATGGTGTTCGCGGTATCACTACCCACTCCGGCGGTGAATGCAGCATAGATAGCGAGCCCAGCAATTATCATCTCTGCAGCATTTCCGAAGGTAGCGTTTAGCAGCCCCCCTAGTGATTCGGAGGTACGTAGGGCGATTTCTTCAGTTGCACGACCCATCAGGAATGCGAGCGGCATGATTGCTACCATCGAAGCGAAGAAGGCGGCTGTTGAGTCATGTGAGATGTATGCGTAATACCAGGTAATAGGCACGGCAAGAAGTAGGAGATTCAGCTTGGTTTTCTTAGGTGAAAATGCTCCTAATACACTCAGGTTTGTCGATTGTGTTCCGGTTGCATCGGCGGTCGCGGGCTCACTCATGGTCATGCGCGTGCGCGATTGATGGGTCAATGTTGCGTCGGCCTCGCGATGCGTTCATGGGTTCCCGACCAACCCGAGGCAACGTGGTCAGCACCTTCCGACTCGCCCTCGCCGGTACACCCGGCACTGGCAAGACGACTGTTGCAACGCTTTTGTCAGCAGCTGGATTTGGCATCATGACAATTGAGGAATTGGCACAATCGGCCGGCGCTTTAGGCGAGCTAGACCCGAGTGATGGCGCTCGCCCAGTCGATCTCGATCTGTTGATTGAAGCAATTGCTGATTCTTGGGAATCGGCTCCTGCCTCGTCGGAAATAATCGATGGACACCTTTCGCACCACCTCCCCGCTGACGCTGTCGTGGTGCTCCGCTGCAACCCAGCAACCCTGCGCGAGCGGCTCAGCGAGCGTGGTTATTCAGCAGAGAAAATTGAGAGCAATGTCGAGTGGGAATTGCTTGGCGGGGCTTGGAACGAGCGCGAGGGAGATTCACCTTGGTCGGAGTTCGATACTACGACAGAAGATGTGGACTCCGTTGTCAAGTCGATTCTTGCATGGATTTCAGATGGCTTCAAACCGGCTAGCCCTGAGGGCGTAATCGACTGGATAGCACGGATGGATGACTGATGTTCGAGAAGATGCGTGACACCTGGACAAAGGCGGTCCAACCCCTCGTGCTGCGAATGGGTGACCTAGACCCTAGCGTTCTCACGTGGACTTCACTGGTTATTTCGGTCGTCTCGTTCTACTTGCTTGCTGTTGCTGGAATGGACAGCGACGGTGCGATGATGATTATTGGTGCTGTAGTACTGGTGCTGAT
>CEWO01197182.1_pt1 | contig 23869 bp, 10 predicted proteins | sample 361561 | NCBI WGS metagenome assembly CEWO01 (sample SAMEA2623627, study PRJEB7988) | marine metagenome | isolation source: saline water (ENVO:00002010), including
GTAATCTTCCATATCTCATAATCTGACAAATCTACATCCTGTCCTGTACCATTATAAATCTCTAAATATTTATTATAACCACTACCCTCTGCATATTCTGAAATATACACACTATAATTACAACTACCATCATCACATGTTGCTGCTAAATCATAGTTTAATGCAGCATTATCTACACATCCATAAACACAGTAGACACAAGAACCATCATCTACAGTAGCTGATGAATTGTAATTCATCGCTACAGAATCCATGCAACCTGGCATTGTAGTAAAACAACTACCGTCATCACATGTTGCAAGAGGATCATAATTAGAAGCTGAAGGGTCTGTACAACCGTATTGCGTTAAACAAGATCCATCATCACTATTAGCTGTAGCATCATAATTACATGCTAATGGATCTGTACAACCATAAATTGTAACACTTTGACATGGATAGGTATGCTGACCTATATCTGTCCAATCATTCTGAGCAAATACAATCCATTCTGAATCTAAAGAATCAGTACCTGCAGATAAAGACCAATCTGTATTCCCCTGAATAACAGAACATTTTCTAACTAATGTATGATCTTTTGTCGCATCCGAGATACCAGCTACATCCCATCCATTACCTGGATCAGATCCATCCTCGCCAATTACGTCAATAATCCCACTATTATTTACGAGAGCAATCGCATCATCACCTGTCCAACTTGCTTGACTCCAAGAAACATCTCCAGCACCACTAATAGTAGGGTCAATATTAGAAGAGGTATGATATATCACATACACGTCTCCATTAGTTAATGTGCCTGAAAGACTCAAAGTATATTCTGGCCAAGAACCACCATTTGTAATCTTCCATATCTCATAATCTGACAAATCTACATCCTGTCCTGTGCCATTATAAATCTCTAAATATTTATTATAACCACTACCCTCTCCATATTCAGATATAAAAAGATCTGTAGTGTTATTAGAACTATATACACATGAACTATCATCTATTGTAGCTGCTGGATCAAAATTACTTGCAAGAGAATCAGTACATCCATAAACAGGAGGATGGTGTGCAATAATAATCGCTTTCATTCCTGCTGCAGCATGAGGCTGACAAACATAATAGAAAGTATGACAATCATCTGGTATATACATTCCTGTTGCTCCATATCCAAAACTAAACCCACCTGCGATTGGAGTGCTGCCTCCAGCAAGCCAAGTACTATCACTAACTTCTACAGCATTATGAGATGCTCCTAAAACAAAATTAATAGTATCTCCCACATCACAAACAATGGTATCTGGAGTAAATGACATCCCTACTGTTTGTATTGTATATGAGCTATAATCACAAGTTCCATCATCTACATTAGCAAGACTATCATAATTTAATGCTGTTGGATCTGTACAACCATAAAAATTTGCTACAATTACACCAACCATCCCATTAGATACATGAGGCTGGCACACATAATAATATGTTTTTCCGGTAACTGGTATATACATTCCTGTTGCTCCATATCCAAAATTAAATCCTCCATTTGAAGTATTGCCACCTGACAAGAAAGTTGCTTCATCTACTTCAACTGCATTATGATTTGAACCTAAAATGAAATTTATTGTATCCCCAACATCACACATAAGAGTATCAGGAGAAAAAGTCATTCCAAGAGTTTTTATAGTATAAGATGTATAATCACAGCTACCATCATCGGTATTTGCTAGTGGATCATAATTCACAGCATCTGAATCTGTACAACCAGCTACTGGTGGCCATGCTGCAATTGCGTTATCAAGTAAGCTTTCAATAGTTAAAGAAGATGTAGGAGTTACACAGTTAGCACAAATTGTAGTATATGTTCTATCAGGATAAACAACATAATATGTAGGTGTATAATTAATCTGATAATTTATTGCGCCAGCAGAAATATCATTAGCAATTGGAAATGTTACATTATAATTACTCGCAAAATTAGCGACTGCAGTACTATCAGTTGAAGCATTAATTTCTAATCCAAGGAATCGAGCTGAATTATTACCATTAGGTCCGTTAGTTTGGTAAGAATTCTCTGTTCCTGCTGCATGTGACTGACAATGTCCGCATGTAACACTCATTAACTCCAATACTGTAACATAACCACTGTCAAGATAATTAAAAAGTATATGTGAATTACCATTTATATCAGTTACGGTAAAATCAGGAGCAGTTCCCGTTCCGTTTACTTGTCCACTTTGCGCATTTATTAAAAGTGTGTTAATTGCAAATAATAAAATAAATATTCGTTTCATAGTCGTATTTTTAGGATTGTAATTTTGAGGTAAATATAATTAAAATTGAAATATTTTTTTATCTTATTTTAATATTTTATTTTCTTAAATTCTAGACCATTAATTTAAATTAGTTTTGTTTTTTTGCTATCTGAAAAATTGAAATGAAAAAAACACACATAGTAATACTATTTATACTCTTCTCTATTAACTGCATAGCCCAAGAGAAGTACACTATCAGCGGATATGTTCAAGACGAATCTTCAGGTGAAAACCTAATAGGTGTTTCTATTTATGACCAAAAAACTTATAAAGGGACCGCAAGTAATCAATACGGATTTTATTCTTTAACTATAGAAGAAGGGGATTATGTTATTATATATTCATTTATTGGCTATAAATCAATCACACAAAACATTACTCTAAATAAAGATATTAGGCTAAACATATCTTTAGGTAGTAATGCTATAATTACAGATGAAGTAATTGTAACTGGAGAAAAATTAGATAAAAATGTAAGCAGTTCCAATATGAGCCAAGCAAGAATAGAAGTTAACAGTATAAAACAATTACCTGTAATTCTTGGAGAGGTTGATATACTAAAGTCGGCTCAACTACTACCTGGAATTCAGTCAGGAGGAGAAGGTAATTCAGGGTTATACGTAAGAGGTGGTGGGCCTGATCAGAATCTAATACTACTAGATGAAGCAGTAGTTTATAACGCCGCACATCTTTTTGGGTTTTTCTCTGTATTTAATGCAGATGCTATTAAAGATATTAATATCATAAAAGGAGGTATGCCAGCAGAATACGGAGGAAGATTGTCTTCTGTTCTAGATATCACCATGAAAGACGGTAATAATAAAGAATATGAAGCAGATGGTGGCATTGGACTATTATCATCAAGACTAACAATTCAAGGGCCTGTTCAAAAAGAAAAAAGTTCATTTATTGTTTCTGGAAGAAGAACATATATAGATGTATTGTCAAAACCATTCATGCCAAAGGATAATGCCTTTAGTGGTTCAGGTTATTATTTTTATGATTTAACCACTAAAATTAATTATCGAATATCAGATAAAGATCGGCTATATCTAAGTGGATACTTTGGTAGAGATGTTTTCAACTTTGCAAATACAGATAATGGTATTGGAATAGAAATTCCCTGGGGAAATGCTACAACTTCTTTAAGGTGGAATCACTTATTTAATGACAAACTTTTTATGAATACGTCACTTATTTTCTCAGATTATCGATTTGAGTTTAATATAGCTCAGCAAGATTTTGAATTAAAAATATTCTCTGGTATTAATGACTGGAATACTAAGGTTGATTTTCTATATCAACCCAATCAAAGACATACTATTAAATTTGGTCTCAATTACACTTATCATGAGTTCACACCTGGTAATGCAAGTGGGAGGTCAGGCGATGTAGTGTTTGAACCTGATGAAATATTCAAACAATATTCTAATGAGGGTGCTTTTTACTTTTCTGATGACTTTGATGTTACTGATGACTTAAAAATACATGCAGGACTACGCTATTCTTCTTTCCAGCATAGTGGCTATATAAGTTTCCGTGATTACTTGAAAAATGACGTAATAGCAAGTGATGATAACTATAGACATATTGAACCAAGACTGTCATTTAGATATAGATTATCTACAACAAGCTCGATAAAAGGAGCTTACACGCAAAATTATCAGTATATTCATTTAGCATCCACCTCTAGTGTTAGCCTCCCAACAGATCTTTGGATTCCAAGTTCAGCAGTTATTAAGCCCAAATTTTCTGATCAATATGCATTAGGCTATTTTAAAAATCTAAACGATAATATATATGAGACTTCTATAGAAGCATATTATAAAGAGATGACAAATCTACTTGAATATAAAGAAGGAGTCTTGCCAGAAGACAACACAAATTCAAGCAGTGACGATTCTTTTGCCTTTGGTGATGGTGATTCGTATGGCGTAGAACTACTGTTAAAAAAGAACAAAGGAAAAACAACTGGATGGATTGGCTACACTCTATCTAAAACAACAAGATATTTTGATGAAGTAAATGAAGGCATCTCATTTCCTGCTAAATATGATAGAAGACATGATTTATCTATTACTGCTACTCATAAATTATCAGAAAAATGGACACTAAGCAGTGTTTTCGTATACTCAACAGGTAATGCCATTACATTACCAACAGAAAGATATCTAATTGGAAATAATATTTATACAGAATATACTTCTAGAAATGGGTTTAGGATGGACCCCTATCACAGACTTGATATAGGAGCAACATATATTCCTAAGAAGAAAAAGAAATTCCAATCTTCATGGAATTTCTCTATTTATAATGTTTATAGCAGAAAGAACCCTTATTTTATTTATTTTGCATTAGAATCACCAGAAGGAGAAGACGGAAGTATACAGCAAGGAAACTTAACTCCAAAAGCATACCAAGTATCCATATTCCCTATTTTACCTTCAATTACCTGGAACTTTAATTTTTAATTATGAAAAAGTATCTATTTCTAATTTCTATTTTTTTTCTCTCTTGCCAGGAAGAGATAACGCTAGAATTACCAAGAGGTGATGATAAACTTGTTGTTCAAGGAACTATTGAAAATGGGTTTCCACCTTATGTAGTTTTAACAAAAAATCAAGGGTATTTTGATCCAATTAACTCTAACACATATAACAATTTTTTCGTTGATAATGTAGATGAAATAAAAATTTGGTATACTGATGAAGAAGGCATAATAATAGAGAGTAAAGACCTTGAACTTTTCGATACTGATCTATCAGAATTAATTATTGGGCAACCATTACCAATATATACGGTTACTGATCTTGACTCATCAAATATTAATGATTATGAATTTAGTAAAGCTGGAAGAGAATATTTTTTAGAAATAAAATGGAATAACGAGATTATTACAGCCCAAACTACTATACCAAATCCAACTCCTCTTGATTGCCTATGGGTTGAACAGAGCGAAACAGCTGAAAATGATTGGAAGTGTGACATAAGAGCAATCTACTCAGACCCAATTAATGAGCAAAATAATATATTGATAAAAAGCAAAAGAATTCAACATTACAACTTTAATGCAGATAGTTGTTTAACAAGAAACAAAGCTGATCTGCAATTACAATTAATAGATGCAGGTTCAGATGTGCTAATTAATGGAGAATCATTTGAAACCTATTTTCCAAGACCAAGTGAAAATGGCTTTCCTACAGGAAAGTATAATAGCAAACATGAAAAAGAGTGTGATGATGGAAATATATTAGAGCGTAAAGAAGATATAGTATTGATTAAGTTTTGTCAAATAGATGAGCCTTCTATGAAATTCTGGAGAGGGGTAGTGAGGCAAGCCGGAACAAATGGAAATCCATTTGCTGAACCTATGAACCTTTCAAGCAATATTAATGGAGGATTAGGAGCGTTTACTGGATATGGATCTGTTTATTATAAAGTACCTATTATAAAGGACACCACAATTATCAATACAATTAAACCAAATATATTAGACATATTTTAAATAAAAAGATGAAAGAAAAAATTGAAAAAAGAGAAGTCCTTATAATTGGCTCAGGACCTGCTGGATATACTGCTGCAATTTATGCAGCAAGAGCCGACATGAAACCTATTGTCATTCAAGGACTACAACCAGGAGGCCAATTAACTACTACCACTGATGTTGATAATTACCCTGGATATAAGAATGGAATCACAGGCCCTGAAATGATGGAGGATTTTAAGGCTCAAGCAGAAAGGTTTGGAACAGAAACTAGATGGGGAATGGTTACTAATGTAGATTTCTCTGAAAGACCATTTAAGATAGAAATTGATGAGAAAGAAACTATACTTACGGAAACCGTAATTATTGCCACAGGAGCTTCTGCTAAATGGCTAGGAATGGAGGATGAGAAGCGATTAAATGGATATGGTGTTTCGGCTTGTGCTACGTGTGACGGATTCTTTTATAAAGGTAAAGAAGTTGTAGTTGTTGGTGCAGGAGACACTGCAGCTGAGGAGGCAACTTATCTTTCAAAATTATGCACTAAAGTGACTATGCTAGTTAGAAAAAGTGAAATGCGCGCCTCTAAAGCTATGCAACATAGAGTTTTTAAAACAGAGAATATCGAGGTCTTATTTAATCATGAGACAAAAAGCATCAATGGAGAGCCAGGGGCTGTTGGTGTTGAGAGTATTACAGCTTTTAACAACATAACAAATGATGAGATCATAATACCTGCTTCAGGATTTTTTGTTGCAATCGGACACAAACCAAATACAGATCTATTTAAAGGGAAATTAGATATGGATGAAAACGGTTATTTAATTGTAGAAGCAGGAACCTCTAAGACTAAGGTACCTGGAGTATTTGCAGCTGGTGATGTAGCCGATCATGTTTATAGACAAGCTGTTACCTCTGCAGGAACAGGCTGTATGGCTGCTTTGGATGCCGAGAGATTCTTAGCAGAGCAACAGTAATCAAGCAACACATCATATTTATTATCTTCCTAATAGACTTTTTTATTTTTACTATCTTTGGAAGTAATGAATCCAATTGACATACTAGTTAAATACTGGGGACATACTAATTTTCGCTTAAAACAAGAAAAGATTATCAATGATATTCTTGTTGGAAAAGATGTTCTCGCACTACTACCTACAGGAGGTGGGAAATCAATTTGCTACCAAGTTCCAACTCTACTAAAAGAAGGAATCTGTTTGGTTATCTCTCCTTTAATATCTTTAATGGACGATCAAGTAAGACACCTTAAATCTAAGGGAATAAAATCTATTGCTATTACTAGTGACATGCACTATAATGAGATTGATACAGCTTTAACTAATTGTATTTATGGTGGTATTAAATTTCTATATCTATCGCCTGAGAAATTAAGAAATAAACTAGTACAGAATAGAATACAAGAAATGAAAATTAATATGATCACTGTTGATGAAGCACATTGCATTTCTGAATGGGGACATAACTTCAGGCCAGCTTATAGATACATCTCAGAAATTAGAAGCAGCATCCCTAATACACCTGTTCTAGCGCTAACAGCAACTGCAACAACTGAAGTTATTCATGATATTCAAAATAACCTATTGTTTAAGAAAAATAATCTAATAAGATCATCTTTCAGAAGAGATAACATATCTTATATTGTTGATAATAAAGAAAATAAGAAATTAACACTCATTAATCTTCTTAATAAAATCAAGAGCTCTGTTATTGTTTATACCAGCACAAGAAAAGCAACAAAAGAAATTGCTAACTTCCTAATAAAAAATGACTTCTCAGCTACCTGCTATCATGGAGGACTATCAAGAGAAATAAGAACTGAAAGACAAAAAAAATGGGGAAAAAATCAAGTCAGAATAATAGTAGCAACTAATGCATTTGGAATGGGCATTCATAAAGCTGACGTAAAACTAGTTGTACATATGGATCTCCCCTCCACAATTGAGGCTTACTTTCAAGAAGCAGGCCGAACAGGAAGAAATGGAGAGACTGCTTACGCATTTCTATTAGCTAACAAAACTGATATTAAGAAGCAAGAAAACTTACTTAAATTAAGATATCCTAACATCAAAGATATTATTGATTGTTATCAGAATATTGCCAATTATCTTCAGATCGCAATTGGAGACCTGCCTGAAGACCCAATACCATTCGATATTATAGATTTTAGTAACAGATATAAAACAGGTGTATTAAAAACATATAATATACTCAAATACCTTGAAAAAGAAGAAAAGCTAAAGCTATCTAACAACATTAACTCTCCTTCTACTGTTATGATAAATGTATCAAATACAGAGCTATATAAGTTTCAAATCTCAAATAGATATTATGATGCATTTATCAAATTACTATTACGCTCATACAGCAATCTATTTAATCATCATACCGTTATTAACGAAAATCAGATAGCTAAAGACTTAAAAGAAAGTAGTATTCAAGAGGTAAAAGAAGTCTTGCAAAGACTACACAGACTAGAGATCATAAGATATCAAGAACAAAATAATTTACCTAAAATAAAATACCTAAGAAAAAGAGAAAACTTAAGTGCTCTAGAACTAAGCAAAAAGAAACTAGAAGAAAGAAAATCATATGAAAGCTCCAAATTAAAGAAGATCTCTAGATATATAATAAGAAAAGACAGTTGCAGAAGCAAAATTCTCCTACATTATTTTAGCGAGGAAACATCCTATAAATGCGGCGTTTGTGATGTATGTATTGGTGAGAAAAGGAAGACTACTAAAGACCAAGAATATGACCATGTATCTAGTTCAATAAAACAAATTACAACTAAAGACAAATCATCAATTGAAGGAATTCCCACACAAGCTTCTAATATTAAAAAGGATGAAGTTATCAATATACTCAATTTCTTATCTGATAATGATAAAATTGATAAGTTTGACAACAAATAATAACAGAAAAAAAATAAATTTACAACATGAGAATTATATTCTTTGGCACACCTGATTTCGCAGCAAATAATCTACAACACCTTATTGAAAAAGAGTACAATATTGTCGCGATCGTAACACCTCCTGACAGTAGAAAAGGCAGAGGAAAACAATTAAAGGAATGTGCTGTAAAAAAAGTAGGAACTAAAAACAAAATACCTGTATTACAACCATTAAAATTAAAAGACAAACATTTTATCAACGAACTTACTAGTTTTAATGCGAATCTATTTGTAGTTGTTGCCTTTAGAATGATTCCTGATATCGTATGGAAAATTCCTAGCAAAGGAACAATAAACCTACACACCTCTCTACTACCAAATTACAGAGGTGCTGCACCAATTAATTGGGTACTCATTAATGGAGAGAAACAAACGGGTATCAGCACATTCTTTATTAATAATGAGATTGATTCAGGAGATATCATTCTACAGAAGAGAATCGAACTATCAAACAAAACTACAGCAGGACAACTACACAATATATTGATGAATAAAGGAAAACTGCTACTGGAAGACACCTTACATCTAATTCAAGAGTCTAAGATAAGATCTATCAAGCAAAAAATAACCCCCGGAATAAAAGAAGCACCAAAATTAAGTAAAGACTTACTTAAGATTAATTGGAATAAATCAGCCAATAAGATCCACAATCTAGTTAGAGGACTATCCCCGTTAATTGAAAAAGAAACTATACTAAAAGACATAGCAATCTGCCCATCAGCTTGGTTTATTCTAGAAGACGAAAATCAGAAACAAAAAAGAGTAAAAATTCATTTAACAAAGGTCATTAAAAACAACTACTCTAACATCAATCATATAGAAACAGACAACAAATCATTTTTACATATCCATGCAAAGAAGGATCTATTATCTGTATTAAACCTGCAAATGGAAGGAAAAAAAGCTATGACTATACAGCAGTTTTTACAAGGAAACAAATTAACCAATCAATTTAAAGCACTGTGAATCAATACACTAATAATCTGGTTGAGCACCTGAAAGAGTTTGTATTGGAAGAAAGATATAAACTCTTTGAAAAAAAAATTCAAGAAAGAACGCAACATATAACAATTGTTCTTGAAAACATCTTTCAAGCAAGAAATATTTCAGCATCTATAAGGTCAGCTGATTGTTTTGGAATACAAGATGTTCATATAATTGAGAATGATAATGTTTTTAACAATGACACTGAAGTTTCAATGGGTGCTGAAAAATGGATCACAACTAAAAGATACAATCAAGATAGAAACAATAGCGTTCATGCTATTAATCATTTAAAAGAGCAAGGGTACCAAATCATTGCGACAACACCACACAATACTGATTCTAATTTATACGACCTAGATATTACAAAACAAAAATCTGCTATTATTTTTGGATCTGAAATAAATGGATGCAGTGAACAGACACTCAATCTAGCAGATAAAAGAATGAAAATCCCAATGTATGGGTTTACTGAGAGTTTCAATATCTCAGTATCAGTATCTCTTTGTTTACAACACCTTACCTATAAAATACGCCAATCAGATATCAATTGGAAAATTACAAAGCAACAACAGCAAGCAATAATCCTGCAATGGTTAAGAAACAGTGTGAAATTATCTACTAAGATTGAGAAGGACTTTCTTAGCAAAATCAATACAAAATAAAAACCTCTAAAAGATTAAGCAAAGGACTATGGAGCTAACCTTTCTTTACTCCATCTTTCTCCATCAAAACTATACTTTAATCTATGATGCAACCTAGAAGGCCTCCCCTGCCAAAACTCAACTTTTCTTGGGGAAACACAATATCCTCCCCAATATAAAGGGCGTTCAACTTCTTTACCTTCAAACTTAATTTGTAATGTATCTAAATCCTTCATGAAATTATGGTCCATACTAACAGATAAACTTTGATCACTTAACCAAGCACCTATTTGACTATCTCTTGGCCTACTATTAAAATAATTATCTGAATCACTAGCAGATATCTTCTTTGCAATACCACAAATTCTTACTTGTCTTTCTAACTCACGCCAATAAAAATTCAAAGAAACATTAGGATTATCATCAATATCAATAGATTTATCACTCTTATAATTCGTAAAAAAAGTAAACCCTTCTTTATTTATTTCCTTAACAAGAACTACCCTTGACGATGGTCTATTATTAGTAGAAACTGTTGACAAAACACATGCATTAGCTTCATCCTTATTTATCCTAAGTGCTTCACGAAACCAATCTAGAAACAAAGCAATTGGACAATCTTGCAGATTATTAAAATCTATCTTTGATTTTTTATAATTAATTCTAATATTCTTAAAGTCGATTTCTTGGTTCATTTTCAAATTGTATATTTACAAAAGTTTAACAAAGGTATCTTATTTATGCTTATTATCAAGCAAGGACAATTATTAATCTCTGAACCATCATTGAATGACCCTGCATTCTTTAAAAGCGTAGTATTACTTATACACCACACTAAAGAAGAAAGCATTGGACTAGTATTAAACAATCCTACAAAAATTACCTTAAATAAAGTATTAAAGAATATACCATTAGGCGACTTCCCAATCTATATTGGAGGTCCTGTTGCTAATGATTCTATTCATTTTATCCATACACTAGGAAAAATAGTACCAGGATCCAGAAAAATTACTAATGGACTCTATTTCGGTGGCGAATTTGAAAAAATAATTGAGCTAATATCTAAAGATAAAATCTCGAAACATCAGATAAGATTTTTCTCTGGATATGCTGGATGGAATGCCAAACAATTAAAGAAAGAAATAAAAGATAAAGATTGGATTATTGAAAAATCTGACAAAGAAATATGCATGAAATACTCATCAAAAGAATTATGGAGCACTATTATTAGAACCAAAAAAAAGAAATATGCTATTTGGGCAAATATGCCTAAAGACCCAAGCATGAACTAATTCTATAAAATCTTTCTTACTCATCTTAAGACAAAATAAGCAACAACCTACTTTTTTAGCAGAGCATTTCTAATGCTACTCTTTAATAAACGTCTGACTAAAGCTAATATTTTCTGACTCAACAACTAACAGATATACACTTGAACTTAAATAAGAAATATCTAAACTTGTATTTAATGTATTTCTCAAATTATAATTCGAGAAAATCTTCTGCCCTTTCACATCATATATACTTATAGATAAATATGGTATTTCTTGCGTTGCTGAAATAAATAGAATATCAGAAACTGGGTTTGGAAATATTCTTAAGTCATTAAAAATATCCGACACATCAGAAACAACAAAACTAAATGTTTGAATATCCACATCACCCAACTCAGAATTAATTGTAGACGTAAATACTAGTGGGACACATGGATTAATAAAAACATTATTAAAAGTAACACTGTTCATATTTCCTGCGGTATATGAATTACCATCAGGAACTGTCTGTGATAAAATCTCAATTCCTCCTAAAGGATTGTTAGAGACTGTAAAGTTACCAAGATTACCATTATTAATAGAAGTTGGTTGAATTATAACCTGGGAACTAGATACAATAGCACTAACAATTAAAAAAGCATTAATATTAATAGTTCCTCCTGCAGCCATCAGTGTTGCTGTACCAATAGTATCACCAACATTCATTGAAGCAATATCAAAAGAGCCTGCATTTGACTGAAATAATGCTGTTGACATATCAACCTCACCAGAATCCTGAATTACATCAATAGTTAGTGAAGTTAAACTATCACACCAAGTATTAGATAATGAGACTGATATATCAGGAGAGAAATTAGCAGAATAGATGATTGAAACTGAATCAGAACAACCATTTACATCAACCACCACAAAAGTATAAGTACCTGCCTGTGCTGGATTAATCGAGAAGGCTGTTCCAAAATTATTAAAACTTGATGCAATCAGCCCAGAAGGACCCCAATACTCGAATGTATAAGGCATTGTGCCTCCAGTTGAATTACCTGTAATTGAACTTGAATTACTAGTTAGAGTTGGAACTAACATTGCAGGCTCTGCAATTGTTATAGAATCTATTATTGTACAATTATTTGAATCAGTTATACTAACAGTATAGACACCTGCAGAAAGATTGTTTAAAGCTGTTGAAGTTAAACCATTAGACCATAAATATGAATAAGGATCAACTCCACCTCCAGCTACTATACTAGCAGAACCATCACTTAAACCAAAGCAACTAACATTAGATGAAGAAACATTGGATGACATTAACGGAACTAGACTTATAACAGTGACAGTATCAATTGTCTCACACATACTTGAATCTCTTACACGAACTTCATAATCTCCAGCCATTAAGCTATCAGGATTAACAGGAATTCCATTCATATCAAACCAAAAATCAGTATATGGAGGCATCCCATTTGTTGGAGTGACTGTAGCGCTACCATACCCTAAAGCACATGTAACAGGTGTTGTAGAAGGATGTGCGCTTAAGAAATCACAAGGCGGACAAACTGTAATAGAGATAACCTGTGCAGTATTCTCAATAGCTGGTGCAGGACAAAAATCGTCTTGCACATTTATAACAAATGTATATATACTTGGACGTAGATCATTACCACAGGTACTAATAATATGGTTACAAGAAGTAATCCACTCAAATGATCCTGACCCATAGCCCCCAGCTGTAATAAAAGGAGGACTTACTCCTGTTGATGTTTCTGAAAAAGTAGCGCAAGGGGGGTTATCACAGAGTGCAGGTGGACTAACATTATAATCCATAAATTGACCCCCGGAAACAGTAAATTGCAAGTCTTGCTGACTACCATTTGGATATACATCATAATCATTCGCAATAAAATCAAATGAGACAGTATCACCACAATGCACAATAGTATCCCACTGATATTGTGGAGATCCTAATGGGAAAAAAAATGGTGGTTGAACTAAGGGTCTTATATTACACAAAGTATCAGCACCAATATTACCACTCGTTGTATCTCCAAGATTACATGTTTTTGGAATAATCACAACCTGTATCTCTCTATAAACCTCAGAAACTAATTGACCACAATTAAATGCGGATACTTTAGTACATGTCACATAATTACCTTGCTGAGTTGCATCGTACCAGGTTTTTCCTGTTTCTGAAACCATTTGTATTCCAGGGATGGGGTTAGTAAAAGATAGTGGAGCATTAAATGGAATTGCTATTGAATTAGGATTTAAAAAATCATATCCACTATTTAAAGGATGTGCAAATTCATAAGACAAAGAGTCTCTTTCCTGGTCAAATGCATTATGACTATACATAAATCCATTTGAAAATGCTAAAGGATCATAACCATTATCTACTTCTAGAATTGTTCTTGGCTTTTCATAGAACTTAGGTGACGAATCAAAGCATGTGTTACCATTAGGGAAAACGGTACCTGCAGAATCTATATAAGAATACATAACAGCTCGTAGCGTAAAACTAGCTCCAGAGATTGCTAAATTATCAATCGCAGAATTTCGACAGCAAGATTCCCAAGTAAAATGCCATCCATTTGCATCAGGGGTTCCTATAATTTCAATTGCTTCTGACTGATAAATATGCTCTTCTACTGCCCCTAATCCATTTCCTGCATAGCCAATATTTGTACCATTACAAGAAAAAGCTGGGTTAGGGCCATCGATTGTATCACACGAAGGAGATAAATCATTCGCTCCTAAATACAATAAAGGTATTGTTGCTAAACCTGGCACATTGTGTGCTGTTAAGAACATGTTAGTGTTAATTGCCACACCCTGACAATCTCTATAAACTCTAACTGTAAAAATATATTTACCTGAATTAGCACCAGACTTAATACATTCCCATGTAATCTCCCCACCCATTAAATGGGTTGCTTTTGACGTATTAGCTATTGCAAAAAACAAACAAAACAACAAGACAATCTTTCTCATAATATAAAATAATTTAATTGTTCAAAGTTATAATTAAATATTAATATAATATAAGCTTAGTGAAAAGAATATAGCTTTTGATATATTACAACTTCAGATTCTGAAGAAATATTAAACTAAAATGTATGCTAATATAATTATCTAGGCTCTAGAATCCAACTTCCCTTTCCATATGTATTTCTAAACTCCTCTGCCTCTTTTCTAATGTTACTACTAAAGGCAAATACATAATACTTACCGTTAAATGTAGTATATTCTAAATCATCTTCACTACTATAAGTATAGTCAATAGCATTACTAACATCACTAAAGACTTGTACAATAACAAAATATTCACTTTTAACATCATTATTAGAAACTACATTTGACACGTCCTGTTCAGAAACAGTATCACTAACTAAAACCTCCTCTTCTTGGTCAACCAAGACTTGGTCTGGCTTAGCAATAACTATAGAATTTGTATCTCTATCCTTCTCTTTTTCTAATTCAGAATTAACTGTCTCATTTTTCTGTACTACCTCTATTTTCTGAATCGGATTAATATAGGGATTACTGCCGTAAATTCCTTTCATTAATGAATCATACTCTTGTTTTAAGTCAGATGAAACTATCTTATCAAATAAATGGTATTTAATCTTAAATTCAACTCTTCTATTCTCCGCCTTATCTCTCTCAGTAAAATTAGAGTTTAATGGATCATCCTCACCATGGAAATCAATAACTAATCTTCTTCTCTCAATTCCTCTCTTAATAAAGAATTGCTGCACAGCTTTTGCTCTTCTAGCAGACAAACTTAAATTATATTCTTCTGTCCCTTCAGAAGAAGCAAAACCTTCAATCAATAGGTACATTTTAGGATTAGAAAGCATTAATTTAGCTAAATCAGTGAGTGTATTATATGAATAATAATCTATCTCATCCTTATCAAATCCAAATTTTAAATCACTCAAAGCCTCAGCAATTATTCTCTCTTCAGAATAAGTGAGATCAGGACATCCTTGTAGGCCTGCACTACCAAATAAATGAGGGCATAGATCATACTTGTCTGGTACTCCATCTTTATCAAAATCAGGACATCCATTAGCATATGCATCACCATATTCATTAGGACATATATCATCCTCATCTTGTACTCCATCCTTATCCTTATCAAAAATAAGCTTCTTATCAGAAATCTCTTTTTCTACCTGATCTTCTGGTATAAAATCATAGCCAAAAGTAAATTCATGAGAACCATTACTATAATCAGCAACCTCATTAGTAGATACGTCCATAGAGTATATCGATAATAATCTACCAAAATCAATACCAACATATACAGTAGGCCCAAAATCTTTCCTGTAAGAAGTACCAAACCAAAGCTTATTCTTTAGTTTAAAATTAATATTTGCATCAAACTGATTCTGATTAGCAGTAGTTTTTACTAATACTGCAGGGTATACACTCCAATCATCATTTAGTTTCTTTTGATAAGAAAACATTGTATAAAAATGCCTGTCAATAGTATTCTCACTTGATCCAGATAATTCCATATTTGCATTAAGCAAACCTGGAACTGAAAACCCAAGACTAATATCATTAACTTTATAATACACCCCAAAAGTAAATTCAGGTATTACATCATCACCAGATAAAACTGCAGGATCATCAATTGAACTTAAGTTAATTGTCGCCGCACCTCCTGACACTCCAAAATAAAGATCTGCCTTCTCAAACTTAACCTTCTGTGAGTAGATTATTGAAGCTCCTGATTTATTAAAAGCACCTCCTGTCTTATCACTAAAAACTGTTACACCTAAACCGTTATTATCAAAACCTTTAGTCACAGTTAATATTTGTGTGCTAATTGGATTATCAGTTAATCCTACCCATTGCTGCCTAAATGAAGCTCTGGCACGATAGAAATCATGCTCAGCACTTGCCGCAGGATTTATTGTTGGGTAGTTAAATTGATATTGAGACTGTAATGGGAATTGCTGAGCAAAACCACCTAATGTCACTAATATACTTGCTATTATTAATAAATTTATCTTTTTCATATTTTTTATCTTATTAATGTAACTACTCCTGTTCTATCTGAGTAAGCATTATCGTTAAACTTAATTATATAGTAATAATCTGTAGATGGTAATTGATCTCCATTTTCATTCAAGCCATCCCATTCAAATATTATACTATTTCCTTTATAGTAGAACTCAACCTTACCCCACCTATTTAAAATTAAGATTTCAACCTCTGTATCAACATCATATATAGGATGCCACGAATCATTTACCCCATCATTATTAGGAGAAATAACTACCGGAATATTTATACAATCAGGACCACCAATATAATCAACAAATACACTATCAGATAATGAACACCCATCAGCATCTACTAATCTTATTGAATAATTACCTATAGGTAGATTATCAATACTATATGTACTTATAATATCATCAGCCAACAATGAATTATTTAGGTTTAATGAGTATGGTGGATTTCCTTCATAAATATCAATAATCTCAATTGCACCATCAGAGGCTGTCAAACAGCTAGCATCAGAGATACTATAGTTAATTAACTCACCTATCTCAAAAGAAGTAACCTTTACACATCCTGCATCATCAATCACAGTAACATTATACTCTCCAGCTGATAAGTTATCTATGAATATTGAATCTGGAATATCACCCCCCCAGAATATTTGATAGTTTCCTAATGTATTTAGAACATCAACTAGTATTGAACCGTAACAAGAAGACTCTTGAACAATCTCTATCTCATCAGGATCCTCAACTATTAATACTGCGCTTACAACACAACCATTAACATCAATAATCTGATATTCATAAGTACCTTCTGATAAACCTGAAGTACTTGAGGTTGAGTCAATAATTAATCCTGTGTTATTATCAGTTAATTGATAAATATAAGGAAGCAATCCTCCTGAAACATTCACACTTACTACCCCATCAGAATAATCAAAACATGTAGGATTGTTAATATTAATACTATCTATAATTAATTCGTTTGGATCAACTAAGTTTACATAAGTAGAGTTTTCACATCCATTAGCATCATACACATAAAGAGTATCAGAACCTGCAGGCAGATTTGATATAACTGCTAGATTATTTGCAGGATAAGAAGCTATAAATGTACCATAAATTACACTATAAGGTATATTACCACCACTTATTTCGATATTAACTTCACCATTAGAATCAGTAAAGCAACTTGGATTTGTTATAGATTCAACAAATGTAAGTGGAGCTGGCTCTAAGATCACTGACGTATCTAAAAGAACACATCCATGGTTATCTATAATAGTTAATATATACTCACCTAATTCTAAAGAAGATATAGAGTCCATATTTGATGAATAAGAATTTGGACCAATCCAAGAATAAGAATATGGTGCGATACCCCCACTAACTGTTGATGCTAATACACCATCAGTAGACCCATAACAAGAAATATCTAAATGATTAATCTCTATATTTATAGAGTCTGGCTCATTAACAACTACTGTGTCATATACTGTGCATAATGATGAGTCAGTAACAGAAACAATAAAAGTACCAGCATTTAAGGCTACTGCAGTTTGTGTTATCTGTGAATTAATATCGTTCCACTGATAAGAATAAATACCGCCAGAACCTCCTGTGGCATTAATTTTAGCAGTACCGTCAGAACCACCATTACAAGATACATTTACTACTTCAGAGTTTAATATCTCTAGGCTTGTTGGCGATTCCACAATACTAAATGTATCACTAACACTACATCCATTGACATCAGAAACTGCACACCAATAAATACCAGTTCCTAATCCTTGAATACTAGAGTTGGTACTACCCGTATTCCAAAGATAAGTATAAGGTGCTGTACCTCCAGTTGGTTGCATCGCTGCAATACCATCATTAGCCCCAGTACAACTTATCGGTGTAGTAGAAGAATTTGTTTGAATATCAAAATCAGCAACTAAAGTAACACTATCAGTACCTGTACATAAATTTGCATCAGTAACGGTTAACATATAAGTACCCTCTGATAGTCCTGCAATACTATCTCCTGTAGACATGTTAGACCATGCATAAAAGAATCCACCAATACCTCCTTGTACGATAGATGCTAAAACGCCATCATTACCTCCAGTACAAGTAACACTATTCAAAATATTTATATTAGGATCCAAAGGAGCAGGTTCTGTTACCTCTACACTATCAATTGATGTGCATCCATTAGAATCTACTATGTATACTACAAGCCAACCAGCAGAAACATTTATAAATGTAGAATCATTATTAAAGTATATACTATCTAATGAATAACTATAAGGACTAGTACCTCCTGTAGAATTTATAGTTACAGTAGCATCATCCGCTCCAGAACAACTTATATCAAAACCGTTCTGATTAATACTACTGAATGTAGATGCAATCGGAACTGGCCCATCTATATTAACTGGATTTCCTGAAGACACACAATTATTAGCATCTATTACCGTCACATAGTATGTTGTGGAGGCATCTAATGATGAATATGTTGCGTTAGTGCTAATGTTCATTCCTCCTGTCCACAAATAAGTATAAGGGGCCGTTCCTCCAGAAGGAATGGCAGTTGCACTACCATCAGAAGAACCATTACATACGGTAGAATTAATTGATACAGCAACAGAAATATCTAAAGGAGACGAAACAAATACAGTATTACTAAAATTAATACACCCATTAATATCTCCTACAACAACAGAATAGTTCCCTTCACTTAAATTGATAGCAAAACTATCAGTTGAAATTACATTATTTAATGAGTCCAACCAATTATAAGTATAAGACGGAGTACCTCCATTAACATCTACAGTTACAGCACCATCAGAATAGCCAATACAACTAGTTCCATTTAATTCAGAAGCTACTAAAGTTAAATTATCAGGCTCTGTAACATTAAAAATAATTGGAGTACTTGTTGTTGAACAAGAGGCATCATCAGTTATTTCAACTGTATAAGAACCAGGTGCTAAAAACGAAACAGAGTTAGCGGTTATATTATTATACCACAAAATATTATATGTACCACTACCACCTGTAGGATTTACTAATGCTGATCCATCATCATCCCCATTACATGTAACATTTGTTACCTCTAAGTTAGCTAAAATCTCATCAGGCTGGTTGACTGTAATAGAATCAGTATAACTACATTGATTCTTATCTGTTACAACACAAGAGTAATTCCCTGATAATAAGTTCGTAATCTGATTTGTTGTTTCTCCATTAGACCACAAATAAGTATATGGAGCAGTTCCTCCTGAAGGAGTTATTGTAGCAACTCCATCACTATAAGAATAACAACTCACATCCATTACAGCTATTGAAGCTGTTAGTTCTAATGCTGGCTCTAAGACAAATATTGAGTATGATCCAGATGATGGAGAACACCCATTACCATCAATAATTGTAACATAATAAGTTCCTGCAGTAAGGTTAGCTGATATTGCTGTAGTATCTCCAGATGGAGACCAACTGTATGAATATGGAGCTGTTCCTCCGATAGCCGTAACAGTAGCTGTTCCATTATCACCACCAAAACAATCCACTAAAGTTGCATCTAAAGAAGCAACAATATCATTAGGCTCTAAAATTTGATATGATATCAATGCAGGAGAGCTCTCACAACCATTATTATCCGTCAATTCAAATGTATACACTCCAGCTGATAATTGATTCTCATCTACCCCCCCATAGTTAATTGAATATGGAGCAGTTCCTCCTGAAGGAGTCACACTAATTGTACCATCCGTACCTCCAAAGCATGATGCTGGTGATGTAATATAATTTCCAACCAATATTTCAGGTTCACTAATTTCAATATTTTGCAAGTCAGAACATCCATACTGATCAGTAACCTGCAACATATAATTTCCGACTGGTAATGAATAACTTCCCGAGCTTGAAAAAGAGTTATAAATCTGTGTCGGGATATTTAAATCTGTAATAACATTGTCATATGATGGGACTCCTCCTGAGTTTACCCATGTAATACTACCATTATCACCAAAACATAAAGGTTGATTTATGTTTAGATTGATTAAAACATCACAACCCGGCTGATTAATAACTTCAGACTGCACTGATTCACATCCATTTGCATCTGTTATTGTTAAGGTATACATACCTACATCTAAATTATTGATATTCTGTGAGGTTGCAGTAAACCCATTTGGACCAACCCAATAAAATGAATATGGGGCTTGACCTCCTAATATATTAGCTGTATTAATTATACCATCCATAGCTCCATTTGACGTTACATCTACAAAAGGAAGTTGGAAAGTAATGGATGAAGGGTTTGTGACTAACACAGTTTCTTGATCAATACAACCATTGACATCTGTAGCTAGAACTTGATATCCTCCACTAGATAGATTAGATATCATAGAATCTGAACTTATTACAACTTGAGGATTACCACTAGATAAATCAAACCAACTATATGTTAATGGATAAGATCCCGAAACAAGATTTACAACAAGAACTCCATCATTTGCTCCATAACAAGTAATTGGAGTGTCTATTACAGTAATATCTAACTGAGCAGCATTATCAACAAAAATAGGAGAAGAACTAGCCAAACAACCATTTCCATCAATAATATTCACTACATAATTACCTGAGATAAGACTCTGAGCAGTTGGATTAATTTGACCATTTGACCAGTTATATGTATAAGGTAATACCCCACCTGACACATAAGCTGTAGCTGTTCCATCATTACCAGGAACACATGAAACTAATGTTGTTGTAACACTATCAACCTCTAACTGTATTGGCTCATTAATAGTATAATTCACAATATCTGAAGTACATCCATTAACATCTGTTACCATCACATTATAATCTCCTGCAATTAGAATATTTGGATCCACTGCTCCCCAATCAATACTATTGTAAGGAAGAGTACCTCCATTAATAACAGCTGTTGCGGTTCCATCACTAAGACCAAAACAAGAGACATCAGTTAATGTTAAGTCAATTGTTATTGAGTCTGGAACTATAACAGGTATATTTAAAATTGCATTACACCCTGCAGCATCTGTAACGACTAAATCATAGACACCATCAGGCAGTTCTAAAGGAGAATTTGGAAAATCATACTGATCCCCATTTACAATTATCTGTCCATTAGAATTTATTAATGTATTAGTATATGGCGCTAAACCTCCACTATTATACCAGCTTAACATCCCTAGGTCACCAAAACATAATGGTGTTATAAAAGTACTGTCAATATTAACATTACAAAATGGCTCATTAATAAACTGCGTAAAGATTTGTTCACACCCATTTGCATCTTGAACAGTTAAGGTATAAATACCTGCTGAAAGCCCATTAATTACTGATGAAGAACTAGAAAAATTATTTGGACCACTCCAAGAATAAGAATACATAGGATTCCCTCCAGAAGCAGCAGCTGATATTGTTCCGTCATTTGCACCATTTACTGATATATCAGTAGCAACTAAGGTAGCAGTAATTATAGAAGGTTCAAAAAGTGTTGCATTAAAAGTATTAAAACATCCATCCCCATCAAATACAGTTACAGAATATGTTCCAGCACTTAAGCTTTGATTAATAGGATCATTATGACCATTTGACCATGAATATATATATGGAGGAGCTCCTCCATTAGCATTAACAGTAATCACTCCTGTTGCAGCCCCATTACAAAGAATATCAATTGTTGATGTAGTAGCATTTATCTGATTTGGCTCATTAATAACTACATCCATTGTAGCAGGGCAATTATTACTATCAAAAACAATAACATTATAAGTACCTGAGCTCAACATTGTATCAAGCTGAGTAGATTGACCATTTGACCAATTATATGTATAAGGCAACACCCCTCCATCCGCAGTAACTGTTGCAGAACCATCATTATATCCAAAACACGATGCATCTACTGAAGAAGATACTAAAGTTAAACTATCTGGCTGATTAATAGTTGCTGTAGCAAAAGTATTACAACCATTTGCATCAGTTAACTCAGCAGTATAAGTACCAACTGGTAAAGTTTGAAATAACGTAAATGTATTTTGATTATTAAAAGGCCAGAAACAATCATATGGTGGTGTTCCTCCCTGAGGATTAATTGTTATAGAACCAGTACTTTCACCATAACATAATACATCAGAAACTGATGGGATTCCGATTAACTCATATAAAGGCTCTGTAACCTGATAAGAAAAAGTAGCATTACAGCTTGTTGCATCTGTAATCACAACTGAATAGGTACCTACGCCTAAATTATTTGCATTTTGTGTTGTCTGTCCATTGGACCACAAGAATGTGTAACCCCCATTACCACCAGTAACACTTAAAACAATTTCTCCATTACTAAAATTAGTACAAGAAACATTAGATATAGTAGCTAATGCACTAATTGTATCTGGCTGAGCAATTAAAACTGTTTCAGTTTGCTCTGGGCAATTAAGTGCGTCAGTAACTGTTACTGTATACGTGGTAGCACTTAAGCCTGTGACGGTAGAGGTTGTAGTAAAAAGAGGAGCATTATTCCACTCATAAGTATATGGCCCAGTGCCTCCTGTAGGGTTTGCAGTTGCTGTTCCATTACTACCTCCATAACAAGATACAGGTGTAGAGGTAATATTAGGAATAATTTGATCTGGCTGATCTACAATAACATTTTGACTTACAGTACAATTATTAGCATCAGTAACATTAATTGTATATGTTCCTGCAGCTAAATTAATGGCAGTAGCAGTAGTTTGTCCATCAGACCATAAATAGGTATATGAAGGAAAACCTCCAGCTGCTATAACAGAAGCTGATCCATTAGTCCCATTATTACAACTTGCTGACACAGAATCTGTAGTAAGAACTATATTTGTAGGAGGTTCTTCTAGTAAAGACACTGCTACCTTTAGACAACCATTAGCATCAGTTATTGTACATACATAAGTTCCAGCTGTAAGACCAGTAATTATCTGTGTAGTTGCTCCATTATTCCATGAATAAGTATATCCGGCAACACCACCACTTGGAGTGATAGTAATTATACCATCATTCCCATCCTTACAAGCAAGCATAGGTGCATTAATTGTATAGCTTATATCAGTTGGCTCTGTTATAATAGCTGTAGTTGTTGCGGGACAACCATTAGCATCTATAACTGTACAAGTATATGTTCCTGCAGTTAAGCCAGTTGCTTGTGCT
>CEWO01017381.1_pt1 | contig 23702 bp, 22 predicted proteins | sample 361561 | NCBI WGS metagenome assembly CEWO01 (sample SAMEA2623627, study PRJEB7988) | marine metagenome | isolation source: saline water (ENVO:00002010), including
CTTTTTCTCCAGTATAGCCAGTTCCACTCACTATAACATCATTCAATGTTTCTAATTGAAATGAATTTACAGAAGTATTGAGATGTTGGCCCAGTAATCTAGGAGCTTCAGGGCCTTGAAGCGCTAAACAGAAATAGGAATCTGACAAATCTTCAATAATAACGTTAAAATCATTCGAATTATCTAATAGCCAATCCATTATTTCCTTTATTTTAGAAGCATTAGGAACTAACAAATATTCAGTATTACTTATTGTATAAACTATAGTATCATCTATTATCTGGCCTTTATGATTCAATATATGGCAATATCTACAGTCACCATCCTTTTGCCTCAACATATCCCAAGTTGTAACAAAAGAGAGAAACTTCACTGCATCTGAACCTTTGACAAATATTTGACCCATATGAGAAACATCAAAAATACCTGCAGCCTCTCTAACCGACTTGTGCTCTGAGATTATACTACTATATTGTATCGGCATTTCCCATCCTGCAAAATCAACCATCTTAGCTCCAAGTTCTCTGTGATGATTAGAAAGTGGAGTTCTACGCAGACTCATTGTAAGTTAATTGGGAAGGGTGCCATAAGAGCTCGGGCGGCAATCTTATATGGGAAGTGTATAGAACACTAGTGTGGCATCGTCAGAAAAAGAAGATAAAAAAGTAGACTCTGAAGAGAAAGTATCAGATAAAGAGAAAACTGAAAAGGTTGAAGAAAAGAAAGAAGATACCAAAAAGAAACCAACATATTCTAAAAAGAATAAGGGTAAAAAATCAAAGAAGAATCAACCACCACCTGATGAAGCAAATCTAAGAGTAAAATTACCGTACAGACCCAAAGGGGAAATATTTGCAGTAGCTGAAACATTCCAAGGAGGATCTCGTTTACAATTGATTTGTGAAGATGGTGAAAGGCGCATGGGGCGAATTCCTGGAAAATTAAGAAGGCGAATGTGGGTAAGAGAAAATGATTTATTAATTGTAGTTCCTTGGTCGTTCCAAGATAGTAAAGCTGATGTTAAGTTTAGATATACACCTACTCAAACTTCAAATTTAAAAAGACGTGGTAAGATACCGGAAATACTAGATATTTACTGATAATGCGAACTAATATTGAGAGTCTAGATTGGAATATCGGCCGCACTATCCAATCCAAAGATAGAGAAGGAAGAAAAACTATTGATGATGTATTCGATGAAAACACACTAAAGAATATTCAGCAAATGTTCAGCAGAGGAATTATTTCTACATTAGAAAATATTATTGCAACAGGCAAGGAAGCTAATGTTTTCAGAGCAAAAACCTTTGATGGTCGAAATCGAGCCGTTAAAATATATCGACAAAACACAGCTACATTCAGAAAACTTGAAAAGTATATTGAGGGAGATCCAAGATTTAAAAGTAGTGGCAACAGTCATCGCGAAAGAGTGTTTACTTGGGCCCAAAAAGAATACAAAAATTTACACTCAATGCATGCCAGTGGTACTAACGTACCAAAACCATTTCATGTTCACAAAAATATTGTTGTAATGCAATATATGGGATGGAGATACAGACCATATCCCACAATTAGAGAATTAATACCTGAAGATCCAAAGAATTTTCTAAATGATTTGCTAATTTCTATCAATTCATATCGTAAAAATAAGTTGAGCCATGGCGATCTCAGTGAATATAATATTTTAAATGTAAGAGAAAAACCTTATATCATCGACGTAGGACAAGCTGTACCAGAAGGACACCCTCTGTACAAAGAATTACACACAAGAGATATGAAAAACATGTATCGATACTGGAGAAAGCAAATACCAAATCTAGAAAAGGAGATATTCGAATAATGAATTATCTAAAAGTTCCACTGTCTCGAGTAGGTGCAGTCATAGGGCCTAAAGGTAAAACAAAAAGAAAACTTGAACAATTAAGTGGATGCAAGTTATTGATTGAATCTGATGAAGGAATTATAGAGATCAGTGAACAAAACATGAAAGATCCTCTTAAAGGGCTACAATTAATAAGTGCAGCAAGAGCAATTGGGAGGGGATTCAATCCAGAAAAAGCATACCAATTACTAGAAATGGATTACTATTTGGAAGTTGTCGATATTAGAGATTATGTTGGTAGGTCAAAGAAAAGATTAGGCATTATTAGGGGGAGACTTATCGGTAGAGAAGGGAAAACTAGAAGAATTATAGAAGAAATGACTGGATGTGATTTAGCAATACAAGGCCACACAGTTTCCATTATTTCTGATTTAGATGGTTTAGAGGCTTCTAAAGTAGCTGTTTCAATGGTACTTGCTGGTTCTGAACATGGATCAGTTTACAAATATTTAGAAGGTTTTAGAAGAAGAAATAGATGATTTTTTACTGGTGTATGATAAAGGTTATGAATTAGTTTTATATAATTGGCCTGTCTGGAAAAAATACAACTTATGCAGATTATCTTTCTGCAGTCCTTGTAAAGGTGAGAAATAATGAATATGAAACATAGTTTGAGATATAAGCCAAAATTAAACATATCAACGCAATTTGTTAGTGGAGGAGTAGCATGAAAGTTACTTTTCTAGGTGTCGGAGAAGCTTTCGATAATGATTATACGCATACTTGCATATTAGTAGAAGCTGCAGGAAGAAGAATGTTAGTGGACTGTGGAGCTACTGCACCACCTTCAGTATGGCATCAATCAAAAAGACCAGATTATCTTGATGGAATATTTATATCACATTTTCACGCAGACCATGTCTTCGGACTACCTGCCTTAATGAAACGAATGGAAGAAGATGGACGAACCCGACCTTTCTATCTTTTTGGACCTGTAGGATCACAACGAAATGTTGAAAGATTAATGGAATTCGCTTACCCTGGAATGGTCGCCAGTCTAACATTTACTCTAAGATTTAGAGAATTACAAAGATCTCACCGCTGGGATGACTGGAATTTAAGAGTTGTAAATACCAGACATTCAGTTCAAAATCTTGGACTAAGGCTCGAAGCTGGTAGCCCAACCAAAGTATTCTGTTATTCTGGTGATGGTATGTTTACACCAACTGCATCCAAACTTTATACAAATGCAGACTTATTAGTTCATGATGCTTATACTATGGACGGAACTGTCAAAAATCCTAAAGGAGAAACCATCAATATTGGAACTAAAACACACTGTTCAATGCAACAATTAGAAAGATTAGATGATATGGCAAGACCAAAGAAAATGGCCCTAATTCACGTTAATAGAAATTTGCGTAAAGATAAGACTGACATTCTAAAAAAGTACAAGCAAAGAAGATGGATTATGCCAGAACCAAGAGACGTAATCGAACTTTAGATGCATAAACTTGTTCAAATAATACGATTTGAATCTGCCCGTAGACTAACAAAAGTTCCTAAAGAGCATCCATGCAGTAATCTGTATGGTTTGGCCTTCAAATTAGAAATCCATATTCAAGGAGAAATGGATAAGAATAGTGGATTTGTTTTAGACTTTAATGAGATAGAAAAAAGCTTCTCTCCTATTTATAAACAAATCGACCACAACTATCTCAATGATATTAGCGGCCTGGAAAACCCTACTAGTGAAGTTTTAATTGAATGGATATGGAATCAATTGAAACCTAAACTAGACCCTCTTGTAAAGCTGATACTATGGGAAAATGAAGTATCCAAAGTTGAATTCAGTGGATATTAAAATCTACGTCTAGAAAGTGTAACTATTGCTAAAACAATAGTTGTTGCAAGTATGCTCAATGAGGGCAAAAGTGGATCTTGCTCATCAAATGATTCATCTGAAACTGTAACTGTAATTTGTGTTGAAACGGAATCAGATAAAAAAGAGTCAGAAACTGTCAATGTTATAACATGGACACCTTCACTCAAAGGAAGTTGGAAGAATAAAAGTGAGGTTTCATAGAATTGACCATCTATACTGCTTGACCAAGTAAATAGCATTTCATCACCATCCGAATCGAAAGAACCCTGCGCTGAAAATTGAATGTTGGATTTACTTTCAAAAACACTATTGATTTGAGGTGAATTAATGACAGCTACAGGTTTACTATTTTGTGCTTTATCTAATACTTTTACATTTATAGAATCTGCTGAAGAAGATCTCACACCTTCATCATCTTCGACCTGTAACTGAACTTCATAATCGCCAGCTTCTTCATAATAGTATTCAACCCAAGAATCGGTTAGCCATCCAGTTTCTTTGCCATCACCGAAATTAAATTGATATTTTAAAATTTCAGAATCATCTGATGAACCATTACCTGAAAATACTATCTTGTCTGCAACATACAGCTCATTAACATCTGATTTTATCGAGGCTGTAGGCCTTCTATTAGCTCCATCATTAGTTACTTCAACATCTACTGAAAATATACTTGAATAATTGAATCCATCAAAAGAACGCGATTCCAAGGTATAGCGACCATTAAGATCTTGACTGGTATTCCAAGCCCAAACCCAGTCTTGAAAGCCATTAGCTACTTGCCATTCATTTGGAGAAATACGAACTTCAACTTTCACTATATTGTTATCATCACTGGCAGTACCTTTAACAATAAATAAATCTGAGACGACTTCATTCTGATAAGGCTCAGTTATGAAAACCATAGGAGATTGTAAATCCATAAAACTATCTACCTGAACATTAAGTTGAATTTCTTGATTAGAATTATCGGCATCCTGAGGACTGGTCTGCTTGATTACTGCCTTCAAAACATGACTCCCCTCTTCAGCTATCCAATTAGCTTGGATATTTACAGCTTCATTGGAAGGTAACTTGCTTGAAGTCTCAATAGTTTGAAATATTACGTCATCATTATAAAAATCAACCTCAAAGTATCGTGCAGGACCTGGACCTTCGTTAACTACTCTAGCTGTAACTACTACTTCTTGACCTGATGACATTGAATTAGGAACAAGTAATTCTTCTATAAATAAATCTGGAAGATCTGTAAAAGATGAAACTGAAATACTTTGGCTTTTACCTTGCATATCGTTTAAAAAGTAATCAACACTAACTACTGTTACATCATCAAAACTAGGAGCTTGGATGTCAAAAATAAATTCAGGTGAATTAGTTGCAATTGTACCCGCACTTAATTGACCAGTATAATTGAAACTAGCCTCAATAACCCATTTATTGTCCACTTCGACAACAGATTTGATGTTTGTTTCAGCATCAATACCAGAGGCTGTATTAGGATCAATAGTGAATTTCGAAGGCTTAGGCCAAGAACTGGAATACTTTATTACATATCTAACTTCATCAGGCAATGGGCTTCCACTGAAATAATTTTGAATTGTACCTCCATCTTTTCCTCTATTAGTATACTCAGTCATAGTATGATCCATTGAAACATCAAATGTTTCATTAGTCTCTGATTGAATACCAGAGGAACCGGTAAACATTGAAGAATCTAAATCTTGAGCACGAGATACGGCACCAATTAATTCTACCGTGCCCCAACCATAACAATTATTTGGAGTAAAAAGTTCTCCGCAGTCTATATCTAAAGGAACTCTATGATCACTGGTCTCTCTCAATATCTGCTTAACGTAATCTGAACTTTGGGTAGGTTCAACATTGGGATTAGCCTGAAGGAGCAGTGCTGCAACGCCTGCGACATGCGGAGTAGCCATTGAAGTACCTGAATATGAGACATATCCATCTCCTGAGCCTGCAGAAGCTGACATTATAGCACCACCTGGCGCCATAACATCGGGTTTCAATCTGCCATCACCAGTTGGGCCGCGTGAAGAATAAATTTCTCTGTTGTGCTCATCATTTACTGAACCTACAGTTATGGCCTTCTCACTGTCTCCCGGATATGATATTGAAGAAGGATGGGCTGCGATACCCAAATTACCATTACCAATAGCTACAACAGTAACAATTCCCGCTTCAACGGCCGTATCTAAAGCTTGTGAAATAGAAGAAGAACCTGTGTTAGTAGCTCCAGGAATAGTAATGACACCTCCTAATGAAAGCGACATTACATCTATGGAAAAACGATCTTTATTTTGTATTGTCCAATCTACTGCTCTCAATAAATCTTGTTCATCACCAGAACCACCATCTAAAGCTATTACACCAACTAAGTTTGCTTGTGGAGCTACACCTGAATATGTTCCACTAGAACCACCAGTTCCTGCAGCAATACCTGCACAATGAGTCCCATGGCTACCGGAATCGTGAGGTTGCTCATCGGGATATTCTAAATCAGTATTTGCATTATAGAACCCCAGCATGCCATTAGAATCAACTGCAATCTTTGGATCATCTGTGTTTGGATTATCATCCAAATCGTCAAGAGATTCATGGTCAAAATCTACTCCAGTATCTAGAATAGCTATTGTAGTATCTTCACCTTTAAAACCAAATTGATTCCAAATTACATTTGTACCTATTGTGTCTATACTATTATCTAATGCTGGATAAAACAAAACATCAGCCTCAAGCCAAGTTAGACCTGGAAGATATGTGACTTCAGGAACTTTTTCTAAAGGTAAAAGGAAACCTATAGCATCAAAACGAGAAAAACTTGAAGTTATTTCTCCTCCTAAATCCTCAATAAAATCACTATGAATTATATTTAATTTATCGACTTGGGCTATCAAACTTATTTTTCCTGCTGGTGCTGGTGCTAAACCTAATTCTTCTGATCTCGAAGGATCATCAAACACTAAGCTTAATCTCGGATCAACAAGGGTTAAATTTTCTTGAGGTATGCTCGTAGATTCTGAATCTGGCTGGGCAAAAGGAGAAAAAATTGTCACTAAAAAAATAGCAACTACCGTATATTTTGTGATGTTGGTCAACTGCCTTGTTATTAACAACCCATTAAAAGAATATGGCGCCCAGACCGGGATTCGAACCCGGGTTTGGAGCTCCGCAAGCTTCCGTGATTCCAAGCTACACTATCCGGGCGCAATAGCGCACTAACGCCCAGTCTAAAAGATTGACATAGGAACAATACTCCTTATAGCACGGCCTTTTGCAGAATCATGACGCAAGTTGTTATCATCATGGGATCTGCTACAGACAGGCCCACCGCACAGAAAGCTGAAAAAATATTAGAAAAATTTAATATCAAATATGAAACCTATGTAGCATCAGCACATAGAACTCCTGACCGTGTTGTAACTATCATCAAAGAAGCAAAAGCAGATGTTTTTATTGCTCTAGCAGGATTATCTGCTGCATTACCTGGAGTTGTAGCTGCTCATACATTAAAACCTGTAATTGGAGTCCCTTGTGCCTCAAGTAGTTCTCCTGCTAATTTAGATTCCTTACTATCAGTTGTCCAAATGCCACCAGGCGTACCTGTTGCAGGAGTAGGAATTGGCAGAGGTGAAAACGCAGCATTACTTGCTTTAAGAATGATTTCAATATCAGATAATAATATTGCAAGTAAGTTAGAAGACTATAGAAAGGAACTTGAACAAAAAACAATAGATTCAAACTAAATCTATTTAGAAAATCTTGTTAAATTACCACATTCCAAACAAGTAATTACTTTCCACCCCTTAGAAGATAGCCGGTTTCTTGAGTTATGAGCATTAAAAAATAGGTTGCAATTTCTGCATATTTGAAGGCGCTGCTTCTTTGTTAAACGTTGATTGTATCGCTTACTAATTAACAGAGCCAACTCAACAACTTTTTTAGATTCCTCTTTTTTACCCTCATTAGAATAATCAAATGCAAGATTGAAAAGAGTCTCAATACGAGTTTGAGCAAGCATTTCTTGCTTTTTTGAGCGACGTCCTCTGTGTTTTGCCACAATAGCCTATTGGTTCCTTTTTTTAACACCCTCCTCTGGCTAAGAGTAATAGAATGTTCACCGAACACTTTAGTTGGGACACGCCGTGGGAATTGTATTTTCATATTCTAATATTCATACCTATCGTTCAAAGACTTATTTTTCTGGGTGGACCGGCTTTAAAAGCAATACAAATACACGGACATCACCTGAAATGGTTGTTTGAAAGATTAAAGGAGATACCAAAAGGATACTCTATCGCAGCAAAATTCATCGTAGGACTATTGGTACCGGCAACAATCGCAATACTTAGATTTGTGATATTTGAGCCTCAAGAGGGTGTTGTCAATGTATTTGGAAAAGAATTGGAGCCACCTGATTGGGACATGACTCCTGATTGGCAAATAATCGCAATTGTTCTATTTTTTATTGGCCATTCATATCTTGATTGGAGAAGAGTATCAGATACACAAAAACTAGCAATGAAAATGATTAGTGTTGATGTTGAAAGATATAGACCAATGGTTGATCGTATGTTGCAAATGGGAGATTGGTTGAAAAGTTCAAGAGACAAAGGAAGTGAGGCCCTCCCTCATGAAAGAGTAGCAAAATTTGTAGGATATTTTGCGGGAAAGGTAGTTGATACCACTAATACCGTTGTTGATAAAGTGATGGAAATGCCAAATAATTATGCTGGAAGATGGATGGCAGTAAATGTAGCATTTGGAATGGCCTTTCACTTACTTCCAATAGTCTTTATGTTCATATTAACTGCAACATATGAAATAACGTTATAATTTGCCAAGAATCAAACTTAATTTATCTTCTAAATCAACTAAATTTCCACTGTTATCAATATTAAAATCTGCTTCTTTAATAGTATTAAATAATTGTTGTTTATTAGGATCATCACTATTTTCTTCTAACAATTCTTGTTCAAGAAACTGTTCCCAACTTTTACTATCGCCCTTACGATCTCTTTGCATTAATCGATCAAAACGTACCTTTGGATCGGCATCAATTGAAATCAAAATAAATTTATGTTCAGAATAATTTCTTCTAAGTGTGTGAACCTCTGATGGATTTCTAATAGAATCCACGATATGATTATCTGGAGTAGTGATATTCTTTATCATCAAATCTGCCAAAACACCAGGACCACCTTGACTTCTCAAACTATTCCCAATAAAAATTAAATTATCTCTACTTTCTTCCATATTACGCTGGCTTAATTCTTCTCTCAAAGTGTCTGAAAGTGAATGATAAAAGAAATCACGTTTTTTTAATAAATCTGCAACAGTTCCCTTTCCTGCTGCATTTCTTCCAGTTAAACCAATTATGTAATACATATTTTAATACTAGAAATCAGATCCTTCTCTATATTCACCAAAAACACCCCTCAGAACATCACACATCTCGCCTAAGGTGGCCTTAGCTTTAGCTGCTTCAATAAAATGAGGCATCAAATTATCCTCACCCTCGGCTGCCTTTTCAATTGCAGTCAAGGCTGCGGAATGCCGACCTTGATCTCTTGAACTTCTCAATTTCTTTAATCTTGCGCATTGCCTCTCAAAGCCTTTAGGATCCATTTCCAGAATTGGTATCTCTACTTGTTCTTCAGAATTATATTGATTAACTCCAACAACTATTCTTTCTTTATTATCTATTTCTTGTTGATATTTGTAAGCTGCTGCTGCAATTTCTTTTTGAAAAAATCCTTTTTCAATTGCTGGAACTACACCGCCAAGTGACTCTATTCTATCAAAATAATCTCTAGCTTGTCTTTCCATATCATCTGTAAGCCATTCAAGATAATAGCTACCGCCTAGAGGATCTATAACATTTGCAGCCCCAGACTCATGAGCTATAACTTGCTGTGTTCTTAGAGCAATTTGAACTGCTTTCTTAGAAGGCAAAGCCAATGCTTCATCCATCGAATCAGTATGTAACGATTGAGTACCGCCCAATACTCCTGCCATGGCTTGAATAGCTACTCTTACGATATTTATTTCAGGTTGTTGAGCAGTCAAACTGCAACCTGCAGTTTGAGTATGGAATCTTAGTGTCCAACTACGTGGATCCTTAGCACCATATTTGTCTCTCATATCTCTTGCCCATATACGCCTAGCTGCCCTATACTTCGCTATTTCCTCAAAGAAATCATTATGAGCATTAAAGAAGAAACTAAAACGTGGTGCAAAGTCATCGATGTCTAAACCCCTTTCAATAGCCCAATCTGCATATGCATAACCATCTGCTAATGTAAAAGCTAATTCTTGAACTGCAGTTGAACCCGCTTCACGAATATGATATCCTGAAATAGAGATTGTATTCCACTTTGGCATATGTTTTGTTCCATATTCTACAGTATCTGTAACTAATCTCATTGATGGAAGTGGAGGAAATATGTATTCTTTTTGAGCTATATATTCCTTTAAAATATCATTCTGAATAGTTCCACCGAGATTTGATTTAGGTATACCTTGGTTTTCCGCATTCGCAATGTACATTGCCCAAGTCATAGCTGCTGGAGAATTAATTGTCATTGAAGTAGTAACTTTGTCAAGAGGAATATCTTTGAACAAAATAGACATATCTTCTAAACTACTAACACCAACTCCACATTCTCCAAACTCACCTGCCGCTAGAGGTGAATCACTATCATATCCATAAAGTGTAGGTAAATCAAAAGCAGTACTAAGCCCAGTCTGACCTTGATTCAGTAAATACTTGAAACGTGCATTCGTTTCTTCAGCTGAACCAAAACCTGCAAACATACGCATAGTCCATAATCTACCACGATACATGGTTGAGTGAATACCTCGTGTATAAGGAAATTCACCAGGATAAGATATGTCTTCTTCGAAATTTAAACTAGAATTATCCAAAGGAGTATACAATCTATCTACCTTTTGACTGGATGTTGTCATAAACTCTTTTAGTCTTTCTGGATTTTTCTTAAGTGAAGGCTCCAAAATATCCTTCTTCCATTTATCATATGATTTTTGATAATCTGAATCTTGCTTATTTGCATTTTCACCATCAAAATCTTGATTGGACATACTTTGCGAATATTACGGCTAAATAAGGATTTACTATAACGTGAATTATATATTCTACTTACATTAATACACATTGTCAGGAGATGAAGGGCGACCGACGGCCTCGAGCTGAGGAAAGTCCCCTCTCCATGAGCAAAGCAGCCGTAAGGGGCCCGAGAGGGTCGGCAATGAAACAGAAACGACACAGTCTCACTTTATGGAATGATCGTCTAGGACGTGACATCGGTGAAGAATTTGATGAAACGAACATCCCTGCTGGAGCAATTCCAAGTAACCGCATAGACCTGCTCGGGAGCGGTAGGTAGGAAGCAAAGCTAAATGTCGCCAACCGATTTTCGGTTAACAGAAAGGGGCTTACTCTCATCACCTGACAAAAAATATAGATACTTTAGAGGATAACTATATAAACTAAGCTTTCTCCGCGCCGAATATCATGGCTGCAGACTATTCTGAAGAACCGAATTGCACGCAAAAAGGGACCGGATGGGTTACGTTCGATACTGACCACGCTCCTAGAAGAAAACGACTTGTTAAAAAGAGACTAAAGAGGCTTTAACTTTTCTGAAATGAGAATAATAATCCTATATTTATACCAATAAAATCAAAGCATAAATCTGTAAAAGACATATTTCTGCCCGGAACGTAATTTTGATGAAGTTCATCACTAATAGCAAATAGTAATCCAAAAAATAAAGTACCCCAGATTGGAGAAATACTGAATAACATATCCTCTTTGAAAGTATGATATAGCAAAAAACCAAATAAGGTATACTCAATTAAGTGAAATATTGAATCTAGATTACTAAATCTAGAAGTTGTAACCGAAGAGAGATTATCCTGTGGAACATGGCTCAACGAGATCATAAATAGCATATAAAAAAAAGTGATTTTAGTGTAATTAAAAATCACTACAGATTACCTTCTTTCATAAGGCGCAAATCGTCTAAATCATCTGCATCAAACTCATTTGGAGGTTCTCCACTAATTTGGTTACCAATATCCTGACTTTCAATAGCCCAATACATAACTGATTCTTCATTATTTGAATGATTAGGATGTTGGGGGTCTTCATGATCATGCGGTGATTGGTATCCATTATTTATCAAGCCCAATAAATGACCGAATTCATGTACTATTACAGATTTTTCAATATCTGTTGAAGAAATCAGTAGAAAAGAAGCATCTTCAATCTTCTCTTTGAATAAAACAAAAGAAGAGCCAGTATAGGCTAAACCCAATGTCTTGTCATTATCTTGATACTCTCCATTCAGATACAATATATGTATGACAAAAGTATCATCTCCCTTAAATCTTTCACGTTGATTCTTCTCTATATTAACTATTTCTTCTAAAGAATAACTATTATCAGTACTACCAAATGCACTTTGACTAACTGTAATAGCAGTCTTATCTGAAACCTCTTGGATTCTTTGTTTCAAAATATCAACAGCGTCCGAATCTGGAGAATTATCGGTAACATAATTGATTTCAATGTGTAATTTTGAATAGGTAGTATCCTGTAAAATTTCATATCTGCATTGACCAGTAATATTGTCACAAGACACTATCTGTTCTTTCAAACTATCTAAGCAACCAGACACTACCAAAAGTGACATAATAAGAACTGCAGAAAATGGTTTCATAATTGTCTATAAAATAGCTTAATTAAAAACTTTTTAACTAATAATCAATAAAGTGGACCTAAAACGAGTCGTGGATCTGGATAGTCAAGTAAAGCTTGCTCTCTGCCTTCAGAAGACACAACACCTGGAAGATCATGAGTAAGTGGTTCAACAAGTGAAAGTTGAAAATGAAGGTGCGGTTCCCATCCTCCATTCTCTTTATTATTTCCAAAATTACCTATCATTTCACCTGCAGATACTCTTTGACCTACTGATTTATTAACAATTGATAAATAATCAAGATGCCCGTAGAGAGCCCAAATTGTAATTTGAGAAATTCTATGTTTAGTAATTACAACATTACCATAATCTCCTGGTTCAGGATTATAACCATAATGAGAGATGACTCCATCTGTAAAAGCCATGCAAGAAGTCCCTACAGGACCTCCAATATCAATCCCCATATGGATGTTGCGGATACCATCAAAAATGTTAGTATTATACATATTTGGACGATATTCATCATATTTACCAATACAAAATTCCGTTTCAGGTAAGTTCCAGCTATTTTTAGTTAAATCTAAGACTTCGTAATTTTTAGGTAAATCTACGACGGGATGGAAATCTACTGAAGCTGTCTTTAGTATAGATTCAATACTTTTCAATACTAATCTCCTCTGAATATAAATTTACTATTTTGTCTTCTATACTAACAACTAATGAACCATCAATATCCACAGATTGGACGATTCCAGAACCCGTATTCCAATCTATTTTTCTACCTATTAAAAAATCGAATTCCGTATATTTTTCTAGTATCTCCTGAGGTGATAAATTGAAATTATTATTAAAATTAAACTTAAAAAATGAAACAAAATCCAACCTGTCTAAATTATAATTAAGATCACTAAGATTAATAGCATCTGAAAGTGAAATATCATTACTAATATTTAAACCAATACCAACTACAGTATAATCACCATGATTTTCGCATAGAATTCCTCCTAATTTTTTCTCTTTAACTATTATATCATTAGGCCACTTAAGCTTAATATTATCTTTAATATCTACTAAAGATTCCACAACACTTATTCCCGTAATGAGGGGTAGAAGCCTATGGTTTGAAGAAATGAATGAAAAATATAGACCTCCTGTTTTGGAAGCCCAAACATTACCTCTACGGCCTTTACCTTCAGTCTGTTGAATGGCCAAGGCCCTGTCGTCAATATCACAAAAAAAACTAGAAAGCCAGTTATTAGTTGATTTTACAGTGTCCATTATGTGTATCAAAGAAATGCACCAAGATCCATCTGCTTAATTTGTTCATTTTCTAAAGTATCTTCGATTGCATTAAATGCAAGTTCTAGCCTTTGTTTAATGAATGGACGCGCACCATAAGTTTCAGAAATCTCCGTAGCTATTTTACGATACTTTGCAACCGATGCTGGAGATATATTCAATTGAAGACTACCCCCACAAAAGCAAGTTTCTTTCAAGGGAGGGCGCCTATACTTTTTAGTACACTTTTTACATCTAACTCCTTGGGTTGAAAATGAACGTAAGTTACCTATAATATCTCTAATAAAATGCTTTTCAATAGTCTGCTCAGCAACATAAGTAGCATCGGACGCCCTTGTTTTAGATGCTAAAACCAAAGATGCTAAAGCCTTTGCTTTCATCGAATCTAAAGTAACATAGCGTGATTCAGAAGGGCCTAAGTTTATACTTGAAGATGAATGTGTGAAGCCATAGTTTTCATATTGACTTTCAGTTTCTAATCTATTAGAAACCATATCTAAAAGACCTACTACTTTATTGGCAGGCACCATTTCTTCAGCCATTTCATATAACTCTAAAGGATATGAAGTATTCAATTCCACATTGTGGGCTTCACTATCAATTTCAGCCGGATCAATACGAGTTGATAACACTCTTGGAATATCCATTGTTCCTCCTCTGGTTGTTGGTACAAAACTATCAGAATAATTTAATAGGCCATCCAAAAGAAGCATAATTGAATCTTCATCACCATCACAGTTTCTCCTTTTAGCTGCATGCAAAAAAGGATGTCCATATTGTGCTTTGGCAGATGTAAAACCAATTAATCTGGTTAAAACTCCTGCAGAAGTATGAGGGCTTAAACAAATTAGTAGACTGCCAATCAATTCCTCATGGCTAGAATTAGGTTTAAGATTATAATATGGTTCCTGACCATACAGTCTTGTTAATTCTTCATCAACAAAATTGGATACTTTAACTAACCAATTTCCAGCCCTATCTGAAACAATTAAATCTTGAACTTTAATCTCTAATAATTGATCAACTGAAGTTAATTCTTTTCCCTTATGATCTTTAAAATAACCTAATTCTTTAGCTTTATCAAGAGTCAATCCAATCTCTCTTGGATAAAAATGTGTAATTGGCAAATCAATCATATCGTATCTCAATGTTCCATCTTTGTAAACTCGTAAATCTTTTTGAGCACGAAGAATACCTTTTTCAATACTTTCAGGAATCTTATCCGCTGTTTTCAATTCTTTAACGCCTTTAACTTTTGGTAATATCCCTACTTTTGTATTATTTAATGCCTGGGCAACCATTTCTGAAAGGTCAACAATACGCTTTCTAGGATCTTCTTTAACCATTGTTAATGATTCACAACATCTCAAGGAGACTGTTTCCTTATGACATTTTTTACAATAACGTAGCTGAACATTAAGTTCTATTTTACCTGAAAGACCTTGAGAAAATCCACGATTGTTCGTACTAGATTTGAGTGCAGTATTAATCAATCTCTGATTACTGCCTGTTTCTCCCAAAGGAAATAGAACATTTGGTGGAGGCTTCATGCGTCTTTCATTAGCCTTCTCGGGCCTACCCATGCTCCCTCCAATTCTGGTAGGTGCCTTATTCTTTATTTCAATACCTGATAAATGTGAAAGTAATTCTAAAGTATCTTCAGTTTCAATTGGATCACAATGGGATACAATTGATTCTTGACTTTGGGATAGTCCTAGTTGCCTGATTAAAGGCTCATATCCATCTTCTAAAACCATTGAATTATTGCTTATTTTATAAAAAATACCAAGTCGGATAAAAATTTCTTTATACATTAGTGGAAATTTGTTATCAAGAATTTTCTTGCCATGCCTAATTAATTGGTTTCTAATATCTAATATTTCTTTAACTCCTAAATCTGCCCAATAATAGGTATATCTGGGATGTAAAGGTACATTATTTTCTAAACTATACTCAAAAGTGCGGGCAAAGTCCTCAATCTCAGTGTATTTTTCTAAATTTCTATTTTTTAATATAGCAAACCACCACTCTTCACACCAACCAGATGGCTGTAATGGATGATTATTTTCAATGAACTCTCCAACAGGTATCAAAATTTCTCCAAGATCTATTATTTTTTCGACGTTATCAACTACTTTCTTGGCTGAATCATAATCGTCTAATCTCATATAAGTACCATCTTTCAATAAAACTGCAGGCCCCTCTATGGAGTCACATGGGTTACCAGCTGTGGCCTTACCAGGTAGTTGAAGCTTAATCTGAGTTCCAATAGCTGCAAATGAATCAACAATAAGCATTGTTGCTGGATGAATAGACATAGATGCTAAGCCAGAAGTTCGTGAACGACCATAGCGTAATCGGAAAGATCCGGGCTTATCTGGAAATGCAAAAATCGGACGACCTGCTAGAACATCTTTGAGATATTTATGCTCCTTGACATTACCTGATGCAGAACTACGCTTTTTTTCAGTATAAGTTCTTAGAAAATCCCATCCACTAATCGATAAATTATCTACGTGTTTGAGCACTTTAGCAGCTTTTAGACAAAGACCTTCTGCTAAAACTAAACAGGCTCCACCCCTCAATGAATTAGTTTCAACTCTAGGTAAATCTCTATTTCCGGCAACTTCTAATTTATCAGTTCTTTCACCTGTGATACAAATGGGACATGCTTTGACAATAGTCTCTATCTCTTCAGGACTAGGAACATATTGAAGATTAACTGCTCTTTTGTACAAAGGTATTTCTTCTTTATACCTTTCAATTTCGGCAGGTGTTGGAATGTAAGCATCTAAACCTAATTCTCTTCGTACCACATCAGCTATTAGAACCGATAATGCTTGAGCTGTTCCACCGGCAGCACGTATTGGTCCTGCATAGTATATTGAAGCACAAGTAGTATTATTGTTGTTTTCCAAAGTACTTATTTTGACGACACCCTCTGTAGGTGCTACAAGAACTCCTTCGGTGAGTATTGACAATGATGTTCGAACAGCTTGCTCAAGAGCTATTTCGACACCGCTTTCAGCTTTTAGTTGACCTGCCAACTCCTTAGCAATAATTAATGCAGTTGTTTCCCGATCGTTATCTTCTGCAACCTCTCTAATTCGTGGTGCAATACCCTCAGGACCTACTTGAGCCTCAACTCTTTCAGCTAAATCTTTAGCCCTTGGAATTTCAGCTTCCGTTGAAGGATCAAAACCCGCTTTACGAGCTTTAGAAACTATTGAATAACAAGCGTCAGCTTTCTCTTCTAAAGCACGAAAATAAGACTCCATTTCCTCGGATGCAACCAATACCACAACTCAGCATGGAAAGGCCGTTATTATCCTATTCGGCGAACTATACTCCATAACTATCTATGAAAATGGATTTGTAAGAAGAAGAAGCAGCTCTTATACCTGCAAACAAGATCCCGAAAGAAACAAATGAAAATATTAGACCTGCAAACAAACCTAAGTCATGATTCCAAAGCATTACTGTAGCTGGAAGAATTAGAATTATTGAAGAAATGAAAGCAGATGTACCCATTAACATAAACTGAACTAAAATATCAGGATTACCTCTATCACTTTCATCAAAATTTGCAAAAGCACTTCCAGCCCATATACCTAAGCCAGTATTACAAAAAAGAAGAATCAACACACATTCCCCAAAGAAAAGTGTCACCTTTAACGGAAATCCAGCTAAAATACAAATAGGAATCCAAATTGCTATTAAACCAGGTAATGCCATCATAATCAAAGCACTTGCTTTACCTTTCATAATCAATATAGACTCAACTGGATTTGATTTCATAATCCACATTCTCTTTCCTTCAACACCAAGCATAGTTGAACCCAACATTGTACATTGAAGTAGAGCACCCATGTACATACTAATTGCAAGCATTCCTGGATAATATAATGTTGAAGGTAAATCACCAATAGGCTCATTCGGAATCCCCATTTTAAACCACCAAAAGACTAAAATAAAAGCTATTGAAAATGTTGAGAAAGCGGAACTCAAAACATCTTTTTCTCGGATAGAAGATATCACCTCTTTCGAACAGATAGAAGACACGCGAGTTCCCAACAGAGAACTTAACCATTTGAACTGTAATATTCTTATTGGATTCTTATGTGATGAAGAATGTATTTTATAAGACTCTAAAGCTTCAATAAATATACGATCCATATTATAAAAATAAATTAATAAAAGTAACAAGCATGCAGATGTAATGGCCAATGCTTCATTAGGATAAGAGTGAGAACCATTAGCAACTAGCATTAATACAATTAATATAGGAGAAAGTGTAAGTAAAAAAGTCATCTTCCGTGAAAAAGGATGAAGTGCACCAACTATAGAAAACATATATCCAGATAAAGCAGATAATATTGTAAATAAAAAGAATAAACCCAAAAATTCATTACTCAAATCAATATTAGAATTAGTAATAATATTACCTGCATAAAAGACTAAAAATAATAGAGAGGCGAGTAATATGTTTGGAACTAAGATAGAAAGAAACATTCCAAACATTATTTGTCGAGGGGAAATAGGCTGAACAAGGTGCAATTCCATACGTTTAGATTTAATAATTCTACGATATGTGATACCTGCTGAGCGCAAAGTAAATAATGCGAAAAATATTACTAAAATAGTACCATATCCTTCATTCGAACCTTCTGGAAATAATTCAGGATTGTCTATTACAAATTTAACAAGACGTATGCATGCAAACGAAAAAAGAAGTCCCAGTAAACCAATTATTATCGTGCCAAATAAACGTTTGCTAAGAGCCTGTGTACTACGACGAAAGAAAGATCTAAATTCAGCTTCAAATATTGAATAAGCCGCACTCATCGGCCTAAAGACTCCATAGTCCTATCTTTCTTTGATGATTTTTTAAAGATTCTATAGCAATCCGAACAAAGTGCCACTTTTCGACTTGATCCTTGGAGATTTAAGCTACCGGTTTTTTCAACTCTCTTTCGAGGTATTGAACGCTTAGGATTATTTCCACAACCACTAGCGCTACAAACATCTTGTTCATCACCTGACAAAGAAATATTTCTATGTTTCATTAAATCTACAGACAACTTACGATACTTAAAGTATTATGAGTATTATTTCTCTAAAGACAAACCTTTGGAATGAGAAAGCATATTACCACATTTTGCACAATAATTGACTTCCTTGTCAGAGATAGTATAGCCACATGAAGGACATTTGCTTTCAACTTTTGATTTTAAAGGTAATGTGTTATTCTTCACATTTAAGTAATACCCAATTCCTAAAATTATTAGAATAATTGTTTGGCTGTAACAGACTAATTCCTCAAAATCCACATAAAACTATTACAGCTTTGCTATAACTGTTTTACGGTCTACTGAAGAGTTATGTCTGGCATTAAGGGTCTAGCTGCAAAGCCTTTCAATGCAAAATTACTTCCCTCTCCAACTCTACAAACAAATAAATCACGATGATGGCGTGTTAATCCAAATTCATCAAGTGATGATACTCCACCGCAAATTTCCATTGCCAAAGTCAAATGATCTGATGCTCTACGAGAACATTCAATCTTTACTTTAGCTGCTGATTCTCTATCTAATGTTTCATCATTGTACCTATTTGTAAGATCTAGTAACCATGTCAAGCCTTGCTCTAGAGTAATATCCATATCAATAATAACATCTTGAACTCTCTGGAAACTTCCAATTGGAACACCAAACTGTTCTCTTTCCTGTGCATAGGTTCTACACTTGTCAAGACCAAAGGCAAGAGATGCCAAAGACATACCTGCAATGAAGAGCCTACCACCATTCAATGTCTGGGCCATAACCTTGAATCCTTCATTCTCTTTTCCAAGTATAGAATCATCTGAAACTATAACGTCATCAAAAGTAATAGAACCAGTTGAAGATTGACTCCATAAATCCTTACCTGCCATTTCCTGGTAAGACACATTAGAATCATTCATTGGTACAATGAAACAAGTAGTTCGATAACCTGGTTTCGATTCTGGGCTTGTTAAAGCATGTACTACTACATGGCTAGACCATTTAGCATTAGTTGACCAACACTTTTCTCCCTTGATTACCCAGTCACCATCAACTTTCTTTGCTGTAACTTGAGGATTCGTAGCATCTGATCCTCTACCTGGTTCAGAAAGTCCGAAAACAAACATGCGCTTACCGCTAGCTAAATCTGGAAGATGTGCTTCTTTCTGTGCTTCAGTCCCAAATAATTGCAATGGTTTTGCCCCTAAAGACATTGCAGCTCCAGGTGTAATTGCTAGTGATTGTGAGTGATAGCCAAGTGCCAGACCCATCAAAATTAAGTCGAGTTGGTTTCCTCCTTGACCTCCATATTTTTCAGATACTGTAACTCCAAAAAGCCCCATTTGACCCATCTCATTGATTACATCTTCAGGAATTAATTGGTGATTTCTCTCCCAATCAAGGTAATTTGGTTCTATCCTTTCCTGAGCAAATTCACACAATGCTTTGTAAAAAGTCATTGAATCTGAAGAAACTAATCTTTCCAAATAGTGATCTATACGGCGTTCCATAAAATTGTCACAAAGATATCTGTTAAAGTGGTTATCGTGACCTTCCAATTGCCCCGCGCGGAGGCTCCGGTTCATAATTGGCTTGAAGCTCAGGTGGCCATTCTCTAGGTTTATCATCTACTCCTTGAAGAATAATATACCCAATTATCATTACAAAAAATAAAAATGCAATAGCTGCAGGCCTCCCCAAACCAAGCCCATCCACTATTATCCCCCAAGAGAGAGGACCTATTATCGTAGCAAACCTCCCAACCATGCTGTAAAGGCCATAAAACTGCCCTATGTATCTAGGTGGCGTCAATACAAGCATGTAAGGCCTATCGGCACACCAAGTCCCTCCAAGCGCTATACCTGCTAAGAAGGGTGCAAACCAAATCATCCAAGTTGGTAATCCTAACCACACAGTAGAAATTAACAAAGTAAATGTACCAAACCAAACCCACAAAACCATATTAAGTGTAAATTTAGGTCCAATAATATCAACTAAATAGCCCCAAAGAAAACCACTAACTATAGAACTGACAATACCAATTAAAACATATTTTACAATATCTGCAGTAGTCATCCCAAATTCTTCGCTAACGTATATTGCTGCAAAAGCCGTGGCTGTATTTGCTGCATCAGTATAGAAAACTCGACCAACAAGAAATCTTGAAAGGCCGGGAAACTGATCAAGCATTCCCAATGTTTTCTTTAATTGAGTAAATGTACCAGCAACTGCAGTTTTGATCGAACCATCTCTAAACAAAGGCGTTGATGGTGTCGAAATAAAGCCAATAAGACAGACTACAGTAAATCCATATAGTAAATAACTCATATTACCCCCAATTAACCAAGCATTGAGAATAAACAGTAATGCCATTATGACCATCAAACCGGGCCAGAAATTGTCATCTTCAGTCTCCTTAACAAAGATAAAACAAGGTAGGGCAAAAATTAAGAAAAGTAATGCAGTCACTTGAAAAACAGACTGAAAGGGATGGCCTAAAACTTCTATTAGAAAATAACCGGCCATTACTCCAATCAAAGCACCGATGTAGCCAATACCAATACCAATACCTCCTATTCGACCTCTATTTCCAGGAGTTGATATTGTGGCTAAAGTGGAATCATAGAATATTAATCCGGCTTGATAAAAATAATTAGCTACAACAAAAAAACCTAGAGAAACTAACAATATTGTATGCTTGTCCCATCCTTCAACTTCATAACCCAATAAAGCTGTAAAAGCTACACAAAGAAGAGTAGTATAGAATAGAAAAGGCATACGTCTACGGGATTGATCTGAAAGCGCACCAATTATTGGAGCAGTCATAAAAACCAAAGCCATTGACAGTGCATTTGCGTAAGCATAATCGGAATCTGTACCTCCCACATCATCACTCAAAACCCACAAACTAAAATAGAATGAAACAATAAGCACTGAAAATACAGTATTTCCAAGATCATAAAAAGCCCAAGAAATAATACTAAACATTGAAGCCTTGGTCGTTATAGGCTCTTTAGGTTCCTTAGCTTTTTGCTTAAACTCTTTTATTGAATTGCTAGCTTTCTCTATGAATTTTTTTGCGGGACTCATTCAAATTACTCTTCTGTTGGATTATCTTTTAGAGAAGCCTGAATTGCACGGAGACGCTTATCTTCAGCTTGAGCATCAAGTCTACCTGCATCAATATCAACCATGTATAGTAAAATCAATCCAATTAATAGTAATACGGCAATACTGAAAATCCCCATACGGCTATCATACATGACTGCCATGAAAAAGTAAAGAGTAGGACCCATAAATGCTGCAACCTTACCAAAGAATCCAAAGAAACCGAAGAATTCAGTACTCCTCGTTTCAGGTATAATTTGTCCAAAAATGCTTCTAGATAGACCCTGAGACCCTCCCAGTAAAGTTCCCATCATTGTTCCTAAAAGTAAAAATTGTAAAAATACAGTCATACCAAATGGTTCCCATATATTGTCTCTAGCCCATGCAGGAATAAAATCTATAGAACCATCACCGAGATCTGAAGGATGATCCGTGCCTACATTATTAACTCCATCTAAAGCTCCACCCAATATGCTTACACTAAAACGAGTATCATCTATTGAAATTAAAAAAGATTCTATTTCAGAATTGGTTATACCGGACATATTCTTAGTAAAATTAACCCATTCCTCATCTACAGTATCACCATAATTCCAAGATTGAGTTTGGGTCTTAGTACTGTATTCTAGTGGAAGAAAATCTTTCCACTCCTCTGCCCATGCCTGCTCATTGAACTCCTTATCGCCATAATCCAGTTTTTGTGCAATCTCAGGAGTATAATAATCAACATGAACCTCATAGACTTCATCTGATTCATTCCATTCATAAAGAATAAAGAATTCATCATGTTCTTCTAATTCGAGAGGAACGAAAGCAAGTGCTGCAAAACATAAAACTACCCAACCTATGATAGAAACTGTTAAAGCTCTTTTAGTTCCAACTTTATTTGCAAAACTAGTAAAAGCTACAGCAGAAGGTGCCGCTACAAATTGTATTGCGAGAATTGTAATTATTAATTCTGTAGTTGTAACACCAAGAACAGTGGTTCCAAAAACACCACCCAATGCAGTAATTGTATTTATTCCATCAATAAAGAAGAAATAAGCAAGCATATACAAAAATAAATTTGGAAATTTCTTTATGTCTCTTAATGTTTGGGTAACTTCACTAACTGCGAACTTGGCAGCTTTTCGAAACTTCATAGCTTCCATTTCATTTTCTAAAGGAGGTTCAGGAACCCACATAAATGTCAAAAGAGCAAAACCATACCACCAAACTCCTGCAGTAGCCATACAGAAAGGTATTACGGATGCACCTAATGTCAAAAACAAACCCATATGAATTAGCAATAGTATCCCACCTCCCAGATATCCATAAGCAAAAGCCCGATTGGAAATGTCATCCATTTCATCTTCTTTACCTAAATGAGGCAACAAGGAATTATAGAAAACTCCAGCCCCGTTTAAACCAATATTAGCTAAAAGAAACATTACCATAAGCCAAATCCAAGAAGCATTACCAAAGAATGGAGCAAAAGCCAAAAGGAAGGTGGCTCCAGCACCAATGTAAGTCATAATCTTCAACCATTTAATCTTAATCAAGCGCCTGTCAGCTATAACTCCAAAAGGAGGACTAACTACTGCCACTATCAATGTAGCAATAGCAACAGACAAAGACCAGACAGCATCGCCAGTCATAGTAATTGAACCTAAAGTGGCAGTTAGACCATTAGCTTCAAGAAATAAAAATGCATACCAGGCAGGTAATAAGGCAACAGTGACACTAGTTTCAAAGGCTGACTTACCCCAGTCATAAAATCCATATCCACTTATTGCTTTCTCTTTTTCTTCTGGAAGATCTTGTAA
>CEWO01028439.1_pt1 | contig 23503 bp, 23 predicted proteins | sample 361561 | NCBI WGS metagenome assembly CEWO01 (sample SAMEA2623627, study PRJEB7988) | marine metagenome | isolation source: saline water (ENVO:00002010), including
TATTTTCACCACAATTCAAAAAGCGTCTGCTTGTATTATTCACCACTAATATGCAAGAAACTATGGCTAAATGAGTATATTGCTCTCAAATTCACAGAATCACCACAATTAAAGAGACCATTAAGTGTTATTTCACCACTATTGAAAAAACCTTCAATACTTGGGAACCGCCGAATCTACTTGATCAGCCCAGAGATGAACCCCACCAACCATGTTCCAGATTCGTGCACGGTTCCAGCCTGCCTGCCCCAGCCAGTGCGCAACAGCGTTCGATCGGCCACCAACTCGGCAATAGACAACGATATCACGATCTTGTGGAATCTCCTCTGAGCGTGATGGGACAGAAATGTGTGTGATTCGTAGGTCGGTTTCTGGCAAGGATACAATCGATTCCTCAGTTGCCCGCCTAACATCGAGTAGGAATGGATTCCAACCAGAAGTTTTCCTCTGGACAAAGTCGGCGGGCGTAATCTCCAGAACTTCACCTGGTGCTGGCTCTGGCTCACCTTGCTGACTTGCACACGCTGCCATTACCAGCTCTTCTGACATTTCTCTAACTGCCTCGCGGTTCGCATCTCGCTCAAATGTTAGCGCTCGCATCCTCATTGTCTTAGCATCAATCGCGAGCAATTGGCCCGAGAGAGGCTCACCAACAGCAAGAATCAGTTTGATCGCCTCGGCAGCCTGAATGCTGCCAACGATTCCAGGTAGAACTCCGAGAACCCCCGCCTCCGCGCAATTCGGAGCAAGTTCAGGAGGTGGAGCGCTAGGGAATAAATCACGATAATTGGGCCCACCTTCGTGATTGAAGACGCTGACTTGCCCCTCAAATCGGTGGATGCTTCCGAAGACCCACGGAGTCCCTAGGATTTCACATGCGTCGCTCACTGTGTAACGAGTGGGGAAGTTGTCGGTTCCATCAATGATGACATCGTATCCCGCAAGTAATTCGAGCGCATTTTCGACATTGAGTCTAACTTCGTGCTTTACTACCTCGACTTCCGGATTCAACTGATTGATTCTGATAGCCGCTGATTCGACCTTGAGTGATCCTACGGAGGCGGTGGCGTGGATTACCTGCCGCTGCAAATTTGTGATATCGACGCGATCGTCATCGATGATGCCGATGCGTCCGATACCTGCAGCAGCTAGATACAGAAGCGCCGGAGATCCCAAACCTCCAGCTCCGATGACCATCACAGAGGCATCGAGTAGGCGCTTCTGACCCTCTTCCCCCATCTCTGGGAGCATCAGATGACGTGCGTATCGGGCGCGTTCGGCCGCAGTCAGTTCATCTGGCACGCACATGAGGAAAGACGACTCATTCATGGTGGCTTCGGCTTGGCAAGTTGCCTATCGAAGCCAATTATCGCCCTAAATCAGTGCTGATCTTCCAGCCATCGTTCTGCGTCGATAGCTGCCTGACAGCCCATTCCTGCTGCAGTAACCGCCTGTCGGTATCGAGTATCGACGACATCACCGGCTGCGAATACACCCGGGACGCTGGTCATCGTGTGTTCATGATGCAAGATGTAACCTGATTCATCGATCTCAACTTGACCTTCAAGGAACGAGGTAATCGGAGTATGACCGATAGCGATGAACGCTCCGTTACAAGCGATTTCCTCAGTTGAACCATCTCGTGGGTCTTCGAGCAGTGCACCAGTTAGGCCATTTTCATCAGATAACCACTGTTTTACTGAGCGAAAGGTCTTGATCTCGATTTTGGGATGTTCAGCTGCACGGTCGTACATTACTTTCGATGCGCGGAAAACATCACGCCGGTGGACGATGGTAACCTTGCTTGCAAACCGCGTGAGGAATGTTGCTTCTTCCATCGCTGAATCGCCACCGCCGACAACGATAATCTCCTCATCTCGGAAAAATGCTCCATCACAAGTAGCACAGGTGCTAATTCCACGACCCTTCTGAGCATCCTCTCCTTCGACACCTAGCCAAATTGCTTCAGCGCCAGTGCAGATAATCAAGGTCTGAGCGCGGAATTCCTCTCCTTCGACCCAGACCTTGAACGGGCGCTCGCTAACATCGACGCGCTCGACATTCTTGTCATGCACCTCGAGTCCGAATCTCTCAGCCTGCTCGCGCAACTGAATCATCATATCTGGACCTCCAATCCCTTGCGGGTAGCCAGGGAAGTTTTCGACGTCGGAAGTTAGCATCAATTGACCGCCAGAGGCGTAGCCTGCAAACATCAGAGGTTCAAGCATCGCTCGGGCTGAATACAGTCCTGCAGTATACCCCGCCGGTCCCGAACCGATGATGATGGCATTGCGGACTTCGTCGGACATAACCTCACCCAATGTTCGGCGTTCTTTGAACATTGACTCTCGTGATTTGTGCTTTGATACTGACTTTGGAACCCTTGCGACATGATTTCAATCATGTATGCTGTCGCTTTCCTCATGGCTTGGCGCCGCGCTCCTCCTCCCGAATCAGACAAACAGGCCATCGCTGAGAATCACGCCTCTTGGGACTCTCTTGCTGAAGTGCATGCACAGGGTAGTGGGGCAGAGTTCTACAGGATTGAACAGTGGTTAGCTGGTGAGTGCAAACTCGGTCCTTGGGAGATTGAAGAGGTGGGTGATGTAACAGGAAAATCTCTGCTTCATCTTCAGTGCCACATCGGGACAGATACACTTTCTTGGGCTCGCAGGGGGGCGCGTGTAACGGGTCTCGATTTCTCACAAAATGCGCTTACTGAGGCTCGACGCTTCGCTGAAATCTTAGGCATCGATGATGCCCGATTCATCCATTCCACCGTTGCCGATGCAGCCGATTCTTTGGAAGGCGAGGAATTCGATATTTTGTATACTGGAAGAGGCGCTCTTTGTTGGTTGCCCGACCTCGACGAGTGGGCTTCGATATGCGCCAAATTGGTCAAACCAGGTGGTCAAATCTATCTCGAGGAATCAACACCATTCGTCAACACTCTCGAACCACGTGAAACTTCTGAAGGTTCCATTTTCGCGCCGAAATACGACCTATTTTATGAGGGGGTAATCTCTGAAATTGGCGAAGGTTCGTACGCTGATCCCGAGTGGGAGGGTGAGCGCGTCACTCATTGCTGGGAGTATCGTTACGACACGGTCATCAACGCGCTCGTGAAAAATGGATTTCAAATCGAATCTTTTGTCGAGCGCGACGAACTTTTCTTCGATCCATGGCCCGACAAATTCGAGCCTTCACGCCCGAATTATTGGCGCTTGAAGGAGGGCGAAGTTCGCTTCCCACTTTCTTTCACCTTGAAGGCGAAAAGAGTCTGAGATTCTACACTCAATTCTGCATTGCGATTACCGCGCCGACAGCGGCGCGGGCATGCGGTTCAAGGCGGGGTTCAATGTGTTCTGGCTCAGCCCCAGGCCCAATAATTCCAAGTCCAATCGGCTTGTTGTGTTTGATTTGCAATTCGATGATAGCACGGGTAACCGATTGACCCATGACCAGACCGTGTTGAGTCTGACCACGCTCGATTATACCAAGTGCAATCGCCCCATCGACATCCTCTCGCATCAGTAATCTCTCCAAGGCCAATGGCGCTTCCATCGAGCCAGGAACCCAGACAGCCTCAGTCACCTCTGCATTCTTCGAGACGGCTTCGTCGCGCGCATGCTCAAGCATCTGCTCAACCTCTGCCTTGTGAAAGGAACCACACACCGCTGCGATCCTCACGACTCCACCCCCATACGTCGAATCGTGTCGACAACAGCCTGAGTGCGAGAATCAATCTCGATATTCACAGAATGGCCGACTTGCTTCTCACCTATCGTCGTGACCCTCAGCGTTTCGGGAATAATGTGTAAGGCGAAGCTAGACTCACTAACCTCACCAACTGTCAATGACATTCCATCGACAGCGACATAGCCCTTCTCCAGAATGTACGGAATAGCTTCGGTAGGATTCTCGATTAACAAGTCGACACCCTCACCACGCTCAGTTCGTTGCAGAATCCGCGCAGTCATCAAAATGTGTCCAGAAAGGATGTGACCACCGAGCTCATCACCCATACGAAGTGAGCGCTCAACATTCACCCAATCCTCCGCAACCAAGCCACCCAGGGTCGTTCGCTCAAGAGTCTCAGGTATCGCATCGAAGCGAACCACCGTACCCTCAATTGAGACCACAGTCATGCAAACGCCATCAAGCGCGACACTTGCTCCGACCTCGAGCCCCTCATCGAATCCAGCGAGGTCCACAACAAAACTGCGAATCTCTTCGCCGTCCTCGATGGCAGTAATCTGACTAATCCCAGCCACGATGCCGGTGAACATACTCAATCCTCCTCGTAAGGTCCGCCAGTCTCGCCCGACCAAAGGTCGATGATCCGAGCAATGATTTTGCGAGTACCATCCAAATCGTCAGCCAAACCTTCGACCCGCACGACATCCACATGGCCCCAGCCATTCGAATCCAGACCAGCCTTGATTGAATCACGAGAGTGTTTCTGATCGTAACCTAGTGCAATCACATCGGGTTTGACGACATCCAAGATGTCGAAGATTGGAACAGTCGGTGGATTCCCGATAATCGCCTCATCGACTGGCTTCAAGCCCTGGACCATTCGCTGACGCAGGTCCTGATTAGTCACTGGTTCGTGTTTCTGCTTGCGAACCGTATCATCGTGTGCGACTACGACCACGAGTTCGTCCCCAAGTGACTTTGCTTGCTCAACATAGTGCAGGTGGCCGGCGTGCAGCAGGTCGAAAACTCCGACTGCCATGACTCTGACCATCAATCTCTCCCACCCGTTGAATCCCGTCAATGCTTCGGTTGCCTCGACTCATCGCTCCGATGTTACTCGATTCCCAACGCACCCAAAAGGTCCGCTCCGGTAATCATAGGAATGCCACGCTCTGACGCATACTCACGTGCTGCTGCGACGCTCAGGGCACCGTCGCCGTCTGGCTGCAGCATCTCCGCGCCGATGGTCGCGGGCACTTGGCCCGCGAGCCGCGCGATGGCCACTGCGAGTTCGGTGTGCCCCTGTCGCGTGGCCAAGCCTCCTGGGGACTCTCGGCAAACCGGGATGTGCCCAGGTGTACGGAACTCAGCGCCGAGCAGAGCGTATGCTTCTTCGCCCGCGCTGTCTTGACCGAGAAGTTCTCCGGCTAACTCTCCAAATCGTCGAGTTGTCAGGGCTCGGTCTCGGTCGGTGATTCCAGTGTAGGTATCACGGTGGTTGATTGAGAGAGTGAATGCTGACCGAGCATCATATTGCAGATCATTGGTGATGAGATGGCCGAGCACAGGATTCTGTTCGACGAGGGCTGGGTGTGTGTGAATGTCCTGAAGCCAGGGTAATCCGAACATTTTGCCGATTTCATCGCCGACTGCGAGAAAGAGAAGTCCGCCGCAGTCCTTGCGCAGGGTGCGCATTACCTCTGGAGTTGCGGCGGTGGCCGGCCAAAGAAGATCGGTCTCCTTCTCGCGAAAATCCGAATCGAAGACCATCACTGGCTGGCCGGCAGCGAATGCTGCAATGACCTCGTCCACACTGGATGACACGCTCTTGGGAGAGGTCATTGATACCCTTGATTTACGGTCCCGACTTCTGACCTAGGTGCTGCCGTCACACCTCCATTGTCGAGACCATCTATCATCGATATTCAATGCCAGATTGTTTTGTAGTTCGTCGCAGGGTTGTAATGAGTTGACCATAGGGCACGGTTATGGTAACTGTCCGGGCTCCGCTCCGAGTGGATCTCACAGGAGGCTGGACCGACCTTGTACCATTCACCAATGACTTCGGGGGGGAGGTCGTCAATTTCACCATCAACAAGTACGTCACAGCCCACTCAGATGGTGCTGGTCAAGTTTCGTTCAGCTTCGATGTCCCTGCGGGCTCAGGACTCGGGACAAGCGGAGCCCTGAACGTCGCTAAAATCGCCGCACTGCAAGGTATCGAAGCGATGTCGCCAGATGAATTAGCAGAAGCCGCCTACCAAGCTGAAAATGCGGCGGGAAACCGCTGCGGTCGCCAGGATCAATGGGCCGCAACACACGGCGGTTTCAACCGATTTTTATTCATCGCTGACTCGGTCGAAAGATTGCCATTCGAGCCAGCGCCATCAGCCCGAAAATGGCTGAAAAAACATCTCCTAATCGCCCACTCGGGAATCTCTCACAAATCAGGGGATATCCAGAATCGCGTCTGGTCACGTTACGATGAGGGCGACGCTCAGGTCATCGAGGGTCTGAAGGCCATCAGACTCTCTTCCCGGACCATGGTAGATGCTCTCCAGAGAGACCAGCGACAACTGGTCGTCGAGGCTCTCAACGAGGTCTGCCGAGGGGTCGATTTGATCGATCCCTCGATACACGATCCATTCCGCTCAGTCATCGATCCATTGCTTAGCAGTGGTACGGTAATGGCTTGGAAAGCCTTGGGAGCAGGAGCGGGTGGATGCGCTGCTTTGTTGTGCAATCCGATGCATGTATCATCAGTCCGTTCAGACATCGAGAGATTAGGTTGGGAAATAATCGACTGGGATTTCGAGGAAGAAGGAGTCGCGATTTGCTGAGAGCGAATTATTCCGGGCGAACCCTCAAACATGGCATTAGATTCGTCCTACCCATGGTAGGACGCCGTACCCTCGTTGCAAGTGCATTGATTCTGGTACTGATTCTGCCTATGGCAGCCTCTACTTTGGTAGTCAATGAAGGCCGAGGCGGCTACGACGCTGATGGCGTTTGGACGGAAAGCGTCGAACTTCCACTTCATCATGAGTGGTGGCTTGATTGGAGCCGTGACAAGGATCATGATTCGATTGATGACCGACTGGAGTGGTTGCTTGAACAACCAGTCGATTTCCAAGAGGATTGGTGGAGACGAGCTCCTGCTGGACACGCTCGGGTCTTCATTGGTTTTGATCACCACCCGAGCGATGCGGACGTTTCGGCTCTTGAGTCGATGGGCGTCATAGTGACTTTCAGGGCGACTTATCTCGATACGTTAGCCGCATCGATACCTCTCGAATTGATTGGTGAGGGGAGCCCGTTATTCGAGCTCAGTGGATTGGTTATGCTCGAAGATCTCGGATTGGCAGAACCTCACATGAACGAAGCCAATCCGAATATGGGAGTCAACGATGTTTGGGCTGAATACGGCTTTGATGGAACAGGAGTCACGATTGCTGTGCTCGATACAGGAGTCAGAGGAGACCACGAAGGTCTCAACGATATGGACGACGACCCATTCACTTGTATCGACGAACCTCCAAACCCTCTAGACCCGAATCCTGACCCGATTCCAGCTGATTGTGATCCGAAGGTCAAGGCATTCTACGATGCGGTATATACCGATTCAGAACAGCCAGCCAGCGAGTCATTCGATTCGGGAACTCATGGTTCTCACGTGGCTGGCATCGCTGCTGGAACCGGCGGCGGACAAGCTTCCCCCGACGGCTCCCGATACATCGGAACAGCACCCGGAGCCTGGGTAATCAACATCCTCGCCTGTTGTGAGGGGGATATTGAGGACATCATCGAGGGCGCTCAGTGGGCCATCGACAACAAGGATCGTCACGGTATTGACATCCTCACCTCCTCTTTGGGTGAGCAGCAATTTGAGGTTCACTTTGACAACGATGGCTCAAGCACTTGGAGCCGACAGATGGATGCTGTCGCAGAGTCCGATATCATCACCACGCTGTCTGCTGGCAACGAACTCGGTGGAATCACTGCTGCCGGTTGCAATACCATCGACAGCCCAGGAGATGCCAATCTTCCAGTCACGGTTGCATCCCTCGACAAGAATCTCGGATTGGCTATCTACTCTAGCCGAGGTTACACCTCAGATGGCCGAGTTAAGCCCGACATTTCGACCATCGGCTCAAACATCATGGCACCAGACGCCGCGACAAATGATGGTTACACCAGCAAGTCTGGAACCAGCATGGCAACGCCCCTCATGGCCGGAATCGCGGCTCTGATGAAGGAGGCTAATCCAGACCTCACTCATTCCGAATTCAAGGATATCCTTGCTGCCCACGCAATCGAGCGTGAGATTAGTCTAGGCGATCCTGGATTCAACGATTGCAGCCTTCTCGAGACTCGCCCTGACAACGAATTCGGCTACGGTCAGGCCGATCCGATGGCTTTCGTGGAGGCAGCAGGAAGTATCGACACATCGCTCAATGTGAGCATGGAGATCGTCACGATGCAAGAAATCGGCAATGAGAGCTACATACGTGGCTCATCATCCGGAGCAGATGTTGGATCATCTAGCCCAGGTAGTCAGACTAGGATTGAGGTACGAGTAGGTGGCGGAGAATGGAAGATTGCGGATGATGACTCCCCACTGGATGACTGGTCAAAATGGAGCATCAAACTGGATCCGCATTCGGAGTCCGGAAACTCGACGATTTATGCTAGGCTTATCGTCGATGATGGCCACGTCTCCCCGGTCGATGCCCGTCGAGTGATACTGCTAGACCAACCTGCGTCTGCAGTCGCCTCTAGTGGGTCTAGTAGCACAAACGTACTGATTATCGGAGTCGGACTGATGCTAGCAGTCCTAGTCGGATTCGTACTCTACAACAGAGAACAACTTACAGAAGAGTGGTTCGAAAGTCAGAGTCTGACTGAGAATAGAATCAGAAGGATGGTATCTCTTTGCGTTCTCTACTTCGCTCAGGGTTTGCCTTGGGGATTCGCCTCAGTAGCCTTCGCTGCATATCTGGCTGACAACGGACTTACTCCTCAAGAGATTGCTACACTATTCGCCACAATTGCACTGCCTTGGACATTCAAGTGGATTTGGGGGCCAGTAATTGATACGGTGAATATGCCACAATTTGGCTCTCGGAGGCTTTGGATTATTTTCGCGCAGTTCGGTATGGCTATTTCCATAGGGACTCTGCTCCTAATTCCAGACTTGAAGAACGAACTAGGTCTGGTAATCAAATTACTATTCATTCACAATATATTCGCCTCACTTCAGGACGTAAGTACCGATGCACTGGCCGTGGACGTACTTCTCGATGATGAGGTCTCCAAGGCCAATGGGTACATGTTTGCATCCAAGCGAGCAGGGATGATCATTGGTGGAGCCGTTCTAGGAGGATTCGCTACCAAGATAGGAATAAGGGGCATGCTATCCATCCAATTGCCACTGCTTCTTCTGATAATGATCCTACCACTGTTCCTCTATGAGAAGCCAGGAACTCGGCTATTCCCCTGGTCCAGTAGGTCGGAGGAGGATGAAACCACTTCCTCAATAGATCAGTCTGTTGCTTCAGATTTCGTAGATGAGAATCTATACTGGGAGGACTCGGAGGAATCGAAGTGGTGGGCTGCTGTGGCCGTGGGTAAGTCCACATTCAACGAGAAAATTTCCCTTCCAGCATTTATCACTATGATCTCGATATTTATCTTCATATCCGGCCTATTGTTCGCAATCGTCTCAGTGGACTTGACAGTTCCAATTTACGGTTTGGCTAAGACAGTCGCATTCTGGGGCCTAGTAATCGCAGTAATTGTGTATTTTGTTACGACCAAACTATGGAAAACAGCAGACCGGTCATTGTCAGTGCCCAATCCATTTTCTTTGTTGCCCCAATCCTCTAGGAGAACTCTGGCTCAGACTAGTTTCAACTTGACCAAGGCATTCTCACTAAGATCGTCATTCTTGCTGATCTTCCTATGCCTTCTCTCTGAGCTGTACCTCTTCGTCGATCCAATCGTGCTTGACATCTTCATCAACAGGGCAGGATGGGAGCAGGAGAAGTACAACCTTATTGTCGGTGGCGTAGTTATCTTTGCCACGATGCTTGGCCAAATCTCCGGTGGTATGCTAGGAGATAGGTACGGAGTCAGGAAGGTGGCTATGATTGGATTCACCTGTCTCGCCGCTGCAAACGCTCTGTTGGCAGTTCTACAGCCATACTGGACCAATACTGCAATCATGACAACTTACTTGATAATCCGAGGTCTGATTAACGGAGTTGCTTGGATTTGTGTAATTGCCGTGGCGATGAAGATGACTTGGAGTAAGGTTGGAGGTACACAATTTACAGCCTATATGTCAATGTTCAACCTATCTGCTGTAATGGCCTACACATTCACAGGAACAATGCTGGATCTTTTCAATAATAACTACTCAACTGCCATCTATGTGGGGGCTGCTCTAACTATGATTACAGTGGTTTTCCTCTACTTCATCGATCCTGATGAGTGCAATAAGGTTCTAGAGAACAAATCCGAGGATAATGAAATCATGGATGCCGATTTAGGAGAGTCCGCTTGGTGGGATGAGGATGGAGGCGGTGACCCTGTCACAGCTGCATGATGAAGACTGGTTTTCCAAAGAAGGCAAATTGATGGAGGGAGTAGACCTTGACGAGCATGCAGCACTGGCTTGAATCCTGCGAGACAGACTTCCTTCTGTTCACTCAGACAGTCTGCCGTTATTGCACAGTGGCAAAGCGAGTTTTGGACTCAAAGGACCTCTCTTACACCGTAGTCAATTTCGACCATGAGGGCGATCTTCGCTTTGAGGTAGTGAGAGAAACCGGGCATCGAACGGTGCCAGTATGCCTCGATATGAGAGGGGATACACCTCTCTTCGTAGGTGGCTCAGATCATCTGATCAAATATCTCGACTGAGCGGGCTTTGTTCCGACTCACTCAGGCCGAATCAGTCATCCTTTGGATGGCTGCTTTGAGTTCATCGAATTGATTGAGATTGACCATATGTCCCTTCTCATGTTCGAGGCGAGTGACTGGCCAATCGGCCGCCTCAAAGATCTCAACTTGTTCAATTGCTAGATGCATAGGAACCAAGTGATCGCGCGAGCCATGCATCCAGACTACTTCGCGCGGATGAAGAAATGGCAGACAAGCAGTCAGTGAATCTGGTCTAACAGTCTTGGTTCCGAGAAGGACGAGACCGAGGATACGCTCTTGCAAGTCGGTCTCGAGTAGGGCGGAAGCAATCGCTCCACCCTGGGAAAACCCACCTAAGATTAGCGGTCCATCGGGCATCTGACTGATGACCTGCTGCATCGATTCGTCGACCTGCCCCATCGAATAATCATCTAGAGGCAGTGTCGGGTCATCTGCCCGCAGCCACCAAGCAAAGCCACCACGAGTTGGATGTTCGATGGTAGCTTGTGGGCATAATACATCCCACCCGCTCGGGCAAAGTCGCTCAGCGAGCGGCTGCATTTTGTCAGAGGTCCCGGTCATCCCATGGAGCATGACAAGTGTGCCATTGGCCATTTGGCTACCTCAGATAGACCATGAATAGGTGATTCCGCCAGCAATGATGAGGCGTAGGTCTGAGTCGCCTGTGAAGGTCAGAGTCAGAGTGTACTCCTCGCTTGGGTAAGGTATGGTCCCTAGAGTCCCATATTCCTCCGCCCCAGGTCCCCAAAAGCGCTCGAGAGCAGAGACCGAAGTGTGATCGCGCAACGTCAGCGTGATACTCGAACCACCACTTCCGCAAGCTGCGTCGAGATAGTAGATCATCTCGTTCCACTCACCGTCCTGCGGGTGATTACTGACGAAGAAAGTGTCACGGAATTCGGCATCGGTACCAGCATTCTCCCAAGTTTTTGCGTAAAGGTCCCCACCGCGGATGAAGAATACCTCTCCAGTGTGGCCTTCACCGCCAGATGCAAATTGCATTCTGAGTTGTTCTACACCGTCGGCATCGGTCCAGGTGAACGAGGAGAAGAAGCCAACTTCGGCGTCGTATGTGTAGTCGAGACGGGAGCCATCAGTAGCTTGGGCTGAGATTATGACGAGATTTCGTGTTGTATCGAGAACATTAGCAGTCCAGTCATTACTGAACAGAGTGAAGGTCCAGGACTGACCATTTGAGAGTGGGAAAGTGAGGACTGGCTGAGCGACACCATTTTCGAAGGCACTGAGATTTTCATGAGTGATACGCCCGAGAAACGGGTTGTGGTTGAGAACTGCATGACGGCGAGCTTCGTTTTCGCTAGAGATCGCCAGCATGTAGGCCGTGCCTCCTTCCTCAGAGTCAGAGGCTACGACCAAGCGAGCCGTATCATCCGAATAATCTGGTGTGGAGAAGGTGTAGAGCCACCAGTCACCTACCTCCCAGACGGGTGCTGTGAAGGGGTCGTCAGAACTCCTGCTGTCGCCGCCTCCGGTCAAGCCGGCACATCCCGCTAGGCCACTAGCCAGAAGTAGCAGGGTAAGACCCAGCGCTGCAGTTCGCATGACCTCCGCTCCACCCTGCCCATGATGAGCCTGACGCTGTAGCGTCAAGGAACTCAAAGCATTCCAGCGATGACAACCGAGACGATTGACATCAGCTTGATGAGGATGTTCAGCGAAGGTCCACTGGTGTCCTTGAATGGGTCTCCAATGGTGTCTCCGACAACGGCGGCCGAGTGGGCTGCGTCGCCCTTTTCAGCACCCTCAATCTCACCCTGCTCGATTGCCTTCTTGGCGTTGTCCCAGGCTCCACCGGCGTTCGCCATGAAGAGAGCCATCAGCACACCTGTAGCGGTTGCACCCGCGAGGGTCCCACCGAGTGCGGCTGGTCCGAGGACCAAGCCGATGATGACTGGGCTTGAGATTGCGACGACGCCTGGAGCGATCATCTCGCGTAGGGCGGCCTTAGTTGAGATGTCGACACATTTTGCGCTGTCGGGCTCTACGCCAGGACGTCCTTCAAGGAGTCCTTCGATCTCGCGGAATTGACGGCGAATCTCTTCAATCATTTCTTCGGCAGCGCGACCAACTGACTTCATTGTCATGGCTGCGACAACGAATGGTAGTGCACCACCGATAAGCAGTCCAATGACAACTAGTGGCTCAGTTAAACTGAGTTCAGCAGCTTCCAAACCTGCACTCGTCTTGTAAGCAGCGAAGAGAGCCAGAGCGGTCAGCGCAGCGCTGCCGATAGCGAATCCCTTGCCGATGGCTGCGGTCGTGTTACCAATCGAGTCTAGGCCATCGGTGATGTCGCGAACTTCCTTTCCGAGGCTTGACATCTCAGCGATACCGCCAGCGTTGTCAGCAACCGGTCCATAGGCGTCGACAGTCATTGTCACACCGACAGTTCCAAGCATTCCCATGGCTGCCATTGCGATACCATAGAGTCCGGCGTCACCGCCACCCATGACCTCGTTAGCGCCGTAGATTCCGGCTGCTATCAGAAGGACTGGGATGAACACAGACTGCATGCCCACAGCGAGGCCGGCGATAGCATTGGTCGCGCTTCCGGTCTTGGAAGCCTCGCCAATGTATGGGATTGCTTTGACCTGGATTCCGAAAACAGGCTCGATTCCAGTGTAGTACTCGGTGACTAGACCAATGAGGATTCCTACGAGAGAACCAATTGCGACCGCTTGGATCACTACTGTGTCGAGGTCGAAGTAGTCTAGGGCGAAGTATCCGCCAGCGAGGAAAAGACCAGCACCGACGAAAGTGGTGTTGCGGAGTGCTGCTCCAGCATCCATATTCTTCATCGCATGAATCGAGAAGACACCGATTATCGAGGAGATGTATCCTACAATCGCGAGGAGGATTGGAATCATCAGGTAGTCCGCGCCGAGTTCAGCCTCGTTGGCAGCAGCGATGACCATCGCTGCGATGATTGAGCCGACGAAGGACTCGAAGATGTCTGCACCCATTCCAGCAACATCGCCTACGTTGTCACCAACGTTATCGGCGATGACACCGGGGTTGCGTGGGTCATCTTCTGGAATTCCAGCCTCGACCTTGCCGACTAGGTCAGCACCTACATCGGCGGCCTTGGTGTAGATTCCACCGCCGACGCGCGCGAAGAGTGCGATAGACGAAGCTCCCATTCCGAAGCCCGCAATATTCTGAACTTCGAGGAAGGCGGTCTCGGTGAAGTAAAACATCATCGAGATACCAAAGAGGCCGAGGCCTCCAACAGCCAGTCCCATTACCGCTCCTCCGTTGTAGGAAGTAGTCAGGGCCTCAGACTGGCCACCATTGGCAGCAGCCTGTGCAGTGCGCCCGTTAGCGCTTGTAGCCGCGCGCATACCGCTGAATCCAGCAGCGACGCTACACAGTGCACCGATCACGAATGCAATCATAGTCTCAAATCCAAGTCCTATGTCTTCGTTAATCTCGCCACCGACAAACAGGAGGGCAGCAACACCGACGATGAATATCGACAGCATCCTGTACTCTGCGAACAGGAAGGCCATAGCGCCATCCTGAATACGTCCGGTAATCGTAGCGACAGTTTCGTTCTCAATCTCGATTGAATCGACCTTTTTGTAAAGCATGAAAGCAACGAGTAGACCGAAGATTCCGGCCCCCATTCCAATCATTCCAAGTAGTTCTCCGTCCATGATATCACCAATCTGGTTGAGTCGCCGACCTGCGGTCCGTATTTAATCCGAATCCACTTAGCCCGCCCCTTCGGGGCGGAGAATCATCCTTTTTGTGAGAGGACAATATCAGCAAATGAGGAGAGGATACCAGCACCATCGTGCTCGCCTTTCATTGAGTTGAATACCTCCTCACTGATGTGTCCCCAACCGTAAGCACGCTCGATTCTCGCACGCGTCGCTTCCGGGTGAAACTGTATTCCCCAAGCCGGTAAACCCGTTCCATCCGCATCGTGGACTCGCACCGCAGACACCCGATTATGTGATGTCAGTCCAAGTAAGGTACAGCAATCGGGGACAGTCATTACGTGATCTTGGTGACTGAATACGCCAGCAACGCATTCGACATCCTCAGTGTGTGAAGTTAGCAGTTCATCACTGCCGCCCGCATCTGTCAGGTCAACATCCCATATTCCGCTAGAGAGTTTCTCGGCTCGCTCGACCTTACCACCTAGGGAATGGCAGAGTAATTGGTGACCGAAGCAGATTCCTAGGGTCGGTCGGCCGGAGAGAGCGGATGCTCGTAGAAGTGATCCGGCAGGACCCATCCAATCTTCCCAGATGCTGACATTGCGACGCGATCCGCTACAGACTACCGCGTCGAGGTTGAGTGCAGCGAGCCACTCGGACATGCGCTCATCATCCTCATGCATTGGCATTACGATTCGACGAAAATCCACTCCCTGGTCGCCAAATTCGACTGTCGTTGACTGCCAAAATGGGTAATCATCATCCCAGTGAGGGACGTCGATTTCCTCCAAGGTGACCTCACCTTGCACCTCAGCCTTAGCTCCGGCCTCAAACGATTGCATCTGAGGAGTAACAAGGAGCAATTCGACATTGCCGCGCTCCGCAAAGGGCTGGATTACCTCTTGATTACCTCCGTGGCCGAATGCGGCGCGCTCGACTAGTAGGTCGACCATCAGCACTCGGACCGAGCCGGACATCAAAGCGACCAAACCACCAATGGTTCAAAGCACCTCGCCCACGAGCCGATACCGGTGGAAACGTATGGCTGAGGTCGACAAGCAGCTCATTCTCGATTCGGTTGGTCCGGTGCAAGCCATCCTCGATGCGCACGATGGAGTGGTCAATGTCGTCGATACGACGGATGGAGTAATCATGATTTCACTTGAAGGTGGATGCACTGGCTGCGCGTCGACTCCGATGACTGCAATGCAAATCTACTACTCATTGATGAAACTCGATATGGTCAACGATGTGATCTTCGTTAATGGAGAGTTACCAGCGTATATGCGAGCCTTCATTGATGACAAACTCGGTGTCGAGACGACTGAGTGAATCATTCTTCCTCGGATTCAGCTCGACGCATCCGCATGATTTGATGAGGGTTGATTTCGCCTTGTACATCACGCCCTTTGATGTTCAGAGACCCGGCAGCTGCGACGATTAGCGCGATGATTGCGAAGGGTCTTGCAACATTCTGCGAGCCCCAGAGTTCGCCACCCATGTAGTGTAGCGCGAAGAGCATGATTGCGGCTGAGACGCAAAGAATCATGATTGCGCGCTGTGCAAATGCCTCACCCCATGGCGCGCGCGTGAAAGTCCCGATACTCATCCACAACAGGGTGGCGACGCCACACGATGCGAGGGAGATGGTCTCGAGTGCGGCGACAAGTTCCACGAAAGGCACACCCGGTGGTCCTTTGTGAGCATTGGCTAAGAACGGCGTTGATGAACAAACTCAAGTCCGGTGAGGCTGCGTTGGGTACGTGGTCAAGGTCAAGGGTTGGAGTCTTCCGAAGCCTCGAAGCACGGGGCCACCCTTCCAGACCAAGTCATCCGTGGTCGCTGTTCTCGAACAGGTCGGAGTGTTGCTCGAACTTGATGGAGCCAACCCGTTTCGAGTTCGTGCCTACCAAAACGGTAGCCGCGCCCTCGCCTCGATGGAGGAAGATCTTCTGACGGTGGTTCAAGAGGGGAATTTAGTAGATGTCAAGGGGATTGGAAAAGGTATCAGCGGTCTCGTTAGCGAAGCCGTGTTAGAGGGGACTTGGGGTGACCTCGCTGACCTCTATGCGAAGATCCCACCTGGCCTCATCGAAATTGTCGGTATTCCCGGCCTTGGGCCAAAGCGGGCACGCGTGATGTATGAGGAATTGGGTGTCGATTCTGTCGAGGCGCTGAAGGCGGCTTGTGAGATGGGACACATCGCTCCACTCTCTGGTTTCGGCGAGAAAAGTCAGCAGAAATACCTCGAGGGAATCGAGTTATTGCGACGCTACCAGGGTCGCTCTCGTATGGATGTAGGACTTATTTTTGGGAGGGCGCTTGAAGCACGAGTTGCGGCTATTCCTGGTGTAACTCGTGCCCAACTCGCTGGCAGCGCCCGTCGCCGACGCGAGACTATCGGTGACCTCGATATCGTCGCGGCGGCTGAACCAGAAAATCACGATTCGGTCATCGAGGCTATTCTCTCATTCCCTGGAATTGCTGAGGTCAAAGGCTCGGGCGAATCGAAAGTCAGCCTGATTCTTGAGCAGGACATGTTGGCTGGTGCGCAAGACATCGGTAGCATGGACGCTCAACTCGCAGAGGCGATGATGGAACGCAGCGGTGATGCGACAATCGATGCTCAGGTGAGAATCGTCTCACCAGCTACCTTCCCCTTCACTCTCGCTTACTTCACTGGATCAAAGGAACACAATATTCGCATGCGTCAACTCGCCATTGACCGCGGGCTTCGACTCAATGAATTCGGTCTATTCTCCGAAGCAGCTGCCGGTGACGCAATCGGCATGGAGGCGGCAAAACACACCCTCGAATGCGCTAATGAGGCCGATATCTACAGTCATCTCGGACTGACTTGGGTTCCTCCTGAAATGCGAGAGGACACAGGAGAGATTGAGGCTGCCCAATCTTCCAGCCTGCCGCGTCTAATCGAGCCCGCCGATCTACGCGGCGCCCTACACAATCACACCGTCGCATCCGACGGTGTCAACACACTCGAGGAGATGGCCCAAGCGGCCATAGACCTCGGCTGGCAATACCTCGGTATTGCCGACCATTCAGAGATACTCAACATCGGAGGGCGACAAATTGGCGTGTCCGCCGATGGTATCCCAGCCCAAGCCGAGATGATTCGCGCACTCAACGAGGGCTGGGCAGATAACAACCAAGACTTCCGAATCTTCCACGGTTCCGAGTGCGACATCCTAGCAGATGGTGCGCTCGACTACCCTGATGAAACCCGTCAATCACTCAGCCATATCGTGGGTTCAGTCCACGCATTAGGGAGTTGGCGCAATAGAGATGAGATAGCCAATACAGAAGCCCTGATCAAAGCCGTTGAAAATCCCACTTTCACAATTTTAGGCCACCCGACGGGAAGAATCTTGCAAGGCCGAGAAGGCTTCCCCGTCGACATGCATGCAGTGTTACGTCGAATGGGAGAACTCAACGCCGAAGGCGAACTGAAAGCAGTCGAAATCAACGCATCACCATACCGCCTAGATCTCGATTGGCGCCTTTGCCGCTATGCCAAGCAACAAGGTGTGCCAGTATGCATTAATCCAGACGCCCATGGAACAGAGGGTCTAGCTGACGTTTGGTATGGGGTGCAAATTGCTCGAAAGGGTTGGTTGGAGGCTGGTGACGTTCTCAACACTCAGAGCGGAGTCCAGATGGAAGAGATCCTCGGACTGTGATGTCGAACAACTGCGACTCGCTGACGAAGATTCATCATGCACGCGCGTGAGGGGCTGTCATGCGAGTCATGCGCGGTCTTGTTTTCGGGACGGTATCCGTACTCCCTGCTCTCTTCGTAGGGATGGTGTCTTACGTCTTGATTGGTGGAGAAACTGCTTTCCCAGAGTGGGAGGCTTGGATGTATGGTCCTTGCTACTTACTCCCTGGCTTGATCGTCGGTGGCTCGTTACTCCTCGGTCTACGTGATGAGGAGGATGCTCAGTGATGCGACGAGCGGAACGGGCAGATCGAATCGGTGTTCAATTGGACGAATTGTATCCGACTACGCCAATCCCGCTCGACCATAACGACCCTTACACTCTGCTTGTTGCGGTGATGCTGTCTGCACAAACTACGGACAAGAAAGTGAATGAGGTCACGCCGGCTCTGTTTGCAGTGGCCGATGAGCCGGCACGGATGGCGGAACTCGAGGTTGACCAAATTCGTGAGATTATTCGTGAGATTGGACTTGCTCCGACGAAGGCAAAGAATCTCAAGCGGATGGCTGAGCAAATTTTGGATGGTGGGGGTGAAGTCATTCCCGATTGGGAATTCCTCGAATCGCTCGCAGGTGTTGGTCACAAGACGGCGAGCGTTGTCATGTCGCAGGCTTTTGGCGTTCCAGCCTTTCCAGTTGACACTCACATTCACCGTTTAGCTGCGCGTTGGGGATTGTCGAGTGGTAGGAATGTGGTGCAGACTGAGCGAGACCTGAAAGCGGTCTTTCCGATGGACACTTGGAATCGAAGGCATCTGCAAATCATTTACTTCGGTCGCGAGTATTGTCCTGCCCGCAATCACGATTTGACTGGCTGCCCGATATGTGGATGGGCAGCGACAAAGAAGCGTATTCGCGAGGAATCGCGCCGCTGAGGCCCTAATGCCTGTCTTTCAGCTGCGGAATAACAGGAAACCACCGCCGCCGACACAAGCGATTCCGAGCAGAAGTAGCGGTGTTTGGAGAGAGGAGATCATGTCTTTTGTATCGCGACCGTCTTGGCATTGTCCATCATCCCAGCCAGTGACTTGTCCTATCTGTCCTGTCGTGCTGTCGCAGTTTTCTTCGAGTTCTCCTTCGATGTAATCTACTGCCATTCCAGCACCGATCCAACCGATGATGCAGAGCACACCGATGATGAGAGATAGCGTGCCGCCAAAGGTTCCAGACTTGCCCATGGGGGGTCGGTCTCAGCAGGCTCTCTTGAATCCTCTCAGCCCGAGCATTCATCATACTGTCTCGGGTCGAGTGACCATGGCTGATGATTGGTTGACACTTGAGGTAGGGGATATCGCTCCAGAATTTGAGGCAGAATTGACTGATAGTAGCACAGTGAAGTTGGCCGATATACTGGCTGGTGGCGAGAAGGTTATCCTCTACTTTTATCCAAAAGATTCGACCCCAGGGTGCACTACTCAGGCTTGTGATTTCCGAGATAATTTCGGAGCCTTCGAGACTTCTGGATACCGGATTCTCGGGGTATCGAAGGATTCAGCCAAGTCGCATGCGAAGTTCATCGAGAAGCAGGGATTGAATTTTGACTTGATTGTCGATAAGGAAACTGATCTACATCAGAAGTTCGGCGTATGGCGCGAGAAGATGAATTATGGCAAGACGTACATGGGTGTGAGCCGTTCCACATTCGTGATTGATACCGACGGCAGGCTTTCTTGGGTTGGCTACAATGTCCGCGCGAAGGGCCACGTCGAGAGGTTGATGCGCGAACTCGGAGTAGCGGATTGAGATGGACATCGATGAACGGCGCCGGGTTGTCGCAACCTACCTACGCCGTTGCGTGATTTATTCCGATGCTTCGATTGAACGCAAGCGCGCGCGAGGCGAGGGTGAAACTGAACTTGCGCGCTGGCAAGCTTTCCGTGAATTCACCGCCTATTCGGCAGGCGAAATCGAATCGGGTGTACTAGATTCCTGGTTAACCGACGAGGAGGGGGAAGGTCCTCCTCCGCCTTCGATTGGCTCCGGGTCATTCTCACTCGATCTATCTTCGATGACCTATCACGATCGCCGTGAGTGGTTAGCAGCTCTGCTAATGCCGCGCCCAGTGGTTCTTGTGGCAACGGTATCTGCCACAGGCGTCCAGAACATTTCTCCGATGTCTTCGGTTAATGTGGTCTCTAACTCTCCCCCTCTACTGACCATGTCACTATCAGTAGATATTGAGGGCAGGCCACGAGACACTTTGGAGAATCTAAGAAATGGTGGAATCGGTTCGCAGTGTACCATATTCGTATTGAATGCAGACCATGATTCTGCGTTAGCTGTCGATGCGACGGCGAGACCATTACCTCCTGATGAATCAGAATGGGATTTGCTTCCTGATACTGCGCCAAACCTAACAGGCGCACTGGCTGCTATCCACTGCGAATTGGCTGAACTCCACCCTCTGCCAGCCGGTGCAAAGGGGTCTCTAGCAATTCTACAAGTTTCATCCATCGATGTGCCAGATGGATTGCAGTCGGATACGGTGCCTCAAACCCTTTTCCAAATAGGATTCGATTCAGTAGGTCCTGCACCCAATCCGACAGATTGGCGATTTGGACTCAGCAATCACTGAGAATCGCCATTAGCAAGCTGACCCCACTTGGCCATGCCAAGCAGATGTTTTTCTGTATCAACACGCATATTCCTACCAGCGATCATCAGCAAGGTATCCGATTCGTTGAGTGCAAAGATGGGGAGTCCTGTTTGTTGACCGAGTCCTTGGATTCGATTCCTACAGACTTCCTGCTGACTCGGCATGTGCGTCAATGATCCGAGGTCGGCGATTACTAAATCTCCGTGACCGAGTCTCGACTGAAGTCCATTGAGATTCAATCGATGAAGGTCATCCGGCTTGATGTAATGGACAAAGCGATCGGCGGGAGATGCCATCTTGTGAGTTCTTTCAGTCCAGATATCTTTGCCTAAATCGTGGAATGCGTCATTGTTCTGTGGACCGGGATCTGCCGAGCGCGGGGCCCTTCTCACTTGCTCAGCCGACTTGGAAGGGTCGGGTAAGCCGAGTAATCTGAAGAGATTGACCACGAAGGTTGCATCGACCCATCAGCCATGAGTGCTTCCCTTCCACCGCTCGCATGACGGCGATTACTGAATGTGGTATTCCGAGCGGTCATTCCTCTTCTGAGGATGTTTCGTCTTCATCAAGGAGTTCGCTCAGAACCTCATTGTCCAAGGTATCTGCTACACGAGCCTGCTCATACACTTCATCGAGTTCAGTTAGTTGGAGCACAGGTGAATCCTCAGGTTCAGTTGCCTCAGTAGTTTCTTCCACCTCGGCTGTTTTCTCTTCCGGGATTTGAGCTAATTCCCCATCTTCATCACGGTCCTGTTCCTTTACTCGCCGTCTATCTTCGTCTTCGCTGAAAGGGTCAAACTGAGGGTCATCGAAGGCGTCATCCATCGAAACTTTCCTTCCTCGGCGAGCCTCAGGTGGCGCTTCTATGAGATCTTCTGGCTTGCGCATTTGCATGTAGGCAAATCCTCCACCGCCTGCAAGAACCAAGATGATCAGTATGATGAAAATAGGTGAACTGACGAGATCTGCGAAGCTGAATGGTGCTTCTTCAATCATGAGCGTAATCGACACAGAGTCTACGAGAGTTTCGTCGGATACTGTCAGTTTCACCGAACGAGTTCCGTGTGAGTCGGTCTTCCATTCTAACCAAATTCCTACATGATCTATGTCGTTCGAAGGATTCCCATCTCCATCGCTGTCGACGGATGTGTCAAGATCCCAATTGTAAATCATGTTCTCAAGGTCAAAGGCTGAGTCAGTCGTCATATTGGCACTGAGAATAACCACATCGCCTTCGGTAGGCTTCTGATTACTAACGCTCAAGTGAGCAGACGGTTTGACATTGTTCACCGAGATTGGAATCTCGACCGAGGCGCGCTCACCATCGTCATCCATCGTGTGGAATACCAAACTGGAAGGAGCGGTCTGAGCATCTGGCCAGGACCCTATGAAAATGGTACCTTCCAAGTCGCAGTCATCGTTTGCCTCGCCTTCACCATCGGAGTTTTCTTCTGGATCGAGATCGAAGCAATTCTGCAGAGTGTCAATGTCTCCAGTCGTATCCCAAACACTTGCGGAGATTGTAATCTCACTATCTTCAGCAACTGGTAGTGGGTTGCTAATCGGGTCGATTTCCGGAGCGAGATTGACTATTTCGATAGCGATGGTCAGTGTCTCAGAGTTCGCTCCGTCGTCATCAGTTACGATCAAAGTAGCGAGGTGAAGGCCAGCGGTCGTATACATATGCTCGATAGTTGAGTGTTGACCAACGCTCTGGTGTTGAATCTCAGGATGGTCTTCGGCATCAGGAGACCAGAGGTGAATCAGACTGTCGATATCATTCTCTGAATCTTCAGCTGAGCCTCTGAATTCGATGCTATCACCCTCCTCAGCGGAGTAAACTCCTCTCGAATCCGGTGTCATTCTAGTCATGCCGTTCCATAATTCCGCAGCCGGATTTGAAGGTGCGATATTGGTGACATCGATAGTTACACTCTCGGTCACCGTCGCACCATCGTCATCCATTCCGATGACTTCGATGGTGTATTCTCCTTCGACCTTCGGAGTGATGGTGCAGCGTGCACTAACACTACTTCCCTCTTCGCAAGCGGTTTGCCATGCGATGTCGACAGGAGAGAATGGATTCTGTGAATCCATATCCTCACGGTGGGTGACTTCTAAGGTCACTGAGGAGAGCACCGGAATCGAATAAGAGGAAGCGTCGACGATAATCTCCGGAGGGCGATTCAGCACAGTGATGATTTCTTCGACAGTGTCCGAATCACTTTCTTCATCTGTAATCGTCAAGCGAACGAGGAACTCTCCATCATCTTGCCAATCCGCTTCGTAAACGCAATCGTCTTCGGTGTAGGTTTCCATCGAACCACTAACCGTCTCAATTTCGAAGACGCATGTAATCGAACCACCATCTGGGTCGGTTGAGTAAAGCCCGTTGAGTATTGCATTCTCATAAGTCTGTACAGGTGAATTCACAGTCAGACTTGCCGTAGGTAACCTACCGATGAAGAGTATGAATGAGCCCTCGTTATTGCTACGGTTTCCATCGTTAGTGATGGTACCAGCCTCATCGACGACGAAGGTAATGGCTGCATCACCGACTGGTTGAGCAGCCGGAACAGTCCAATCTATTTCGACGCGCTGTTCAGAAAGACTATCCAAAGATGGAACAGCGCTCGTCGAACTCGTTCCATCTGGGCCAGTAACACGTATGTTAGTTGAGGGTGATGTCATGATTCCTCTGTTCAAAACCGGCACACTGAACGTCAGTACATCGCCTGGAATAGCTGCAAATCCAATGATTGAATTCAAGCTCACAGTCCTATTATCACGAGTCCTTTCGACGGTTACACCGGCGGAATTAGCAATCAAATCCACAGCGTG
>CEWO01075451.1_pt1 | contig 23461 bp, 23 predicted proteins | sample 361561 | NCBI WGS metagenome assembly CEWO01 (sample SAMEA2623627, study PRJEB7988) | marine metagenome | isolation source: saline water (ENVO:00002010), including
AAATAGATACCTCACACAGCCTAGGTTAGCTTATAATTCTAAATTATTAATAATATTACATAATTTTAAAATTATATGGTACACCTTATAAATCATAAATTTCAGTAAACTTTAATTGTAAGTATTTTAATAGAGGCGCCTCTGAGGGTTCAAAACCGCAGGCATCAATAATAGTTTGGCGAGGCTGCTTTAGTGCTCCATGACACTGTAAGTTTGTGCGCAACCATTCTGTAGCTGTATCTAAATTTCCATCGCGGAGCTCTGTGTCTAAATTGGAACAACCTTGACGCAGCTTTTCATGTAAACATCCAGCATATACATTTCCAAGTGAATACGTTGGAAAATATCCAAACAAACCAACTGACCAATGAACGTCTTGCAAACACCCGTCAGCAGCACTTTCTACTTTGTATCCAAAATCATTATAAAAACGCTCATTCCATGCGCTCTCAAGGTCTTTAACTTGCAAATCTCCAGACACTAATGCCCGCTCTAAATCAAATCTTAAAAGTACATGAAGGTTGTATTGAACTTCATCTGCTTCTGTACGAATAAAGCCTCGGTTAACACTATTAACTGTTTTATAAAATTCATCAGCGTCAGAAATCCCAAAATCACCAAAGTGTCGTTTCATTTGGTTAAATAACCAACAAGTAAAAGCACGACTTCGACCAAGCTGATTTTCGTATATACGAGATTGGCTCTCATGGACCCCCATAGATGCACCCTGTCCAATCGAGGTAAGTTTGTAACTCTGATCAATATTTTGCTCGTAGGTACCATGGCCTACTTCATGGATGGTTGAATAGAAACAATTAAATGGATCGTATCTATTGGTTCTTGTAGTAATTCGTACATCTTGACCGGAGCCTGATGAAAAAGGATGCACTGCTTTATCTATTCGCCCTCTGCTGAAATCATAGCCAAAAGTTTCTGCCAACATGTTAGAAATTTGCATTTGAATAGACTCATCAAATGTTCCCTGCAATTTTAAGGCAGGTTCTTTTTCCAAAACTGCACTTCGTAACTCCACTAGGCCAGGTCTCAATGCTTCAAACATATTGGACAATTCGGCTGCCGTTGCACCCGGTTCATAATCGTCTAGCATAGTGTCATAAATATCTTCATTTACCGCCAGGGCTTGGCCCTCTTCCCGTTTAAGCGACAAAACCTCCTCTAAAATTGGAGCAAATGCTAGAAAATTATTTTCCGCTCTTGCAGTTGCCCATATTCCTTGCGCCATTGAAGTGACTCGAGCAATTTCCTGTGCAAGATGTTTCGGCACCTTCACTGCACGTTGATAGGAGCGCTGAATCTCTCGTAATTTTGCCTGCGTTACTTCATCTTCCAAAACCAAATTTATGTTTGATAGCCACTCTTCCACACGACCATCAGATCTTCGCGCATGTAACACACCCTCTAGAGCTGACATCTCAATTGCGCGTTGTTCCGAAGAACCTGATGCCATCATAGTCTCCTGATCCCAGCCTAAACGCCCCGAAACCTGCGCTAATGCTTGAGTTTGGTGATCAAAATCTAAAAGTTTTGCTAATTCACTCATCGCTAATTTCTCACTGAAATGGCTATTGGGAATCCTGTCAATAATCGCACACGAATAACTGAGAGCCACAATATAATCGCAGTAAATTGGTGTAATATAGCAAGTTCCCATGGAGATGAATTCATAACGGTTATAACCCCTAAAATTAATTGTAGTAATATCAATAACCCAAATAACAGAAAGGCTGAGCGTATTCGTTTGTTAGACGAAGACCTGACTTTAAGAGCAACTGCTATAACGTAAATGACAAGAAGATAAGCACTGACCCGGTGGACAAATTGTACAAAACCATCATTTTCAAAAAAGTTACGCCACCAAGGAGTAAATCCAAAAAAATCTGGTGGCAAAAACGCACCCGCCATGAGTGGCCAATCTGTATAATTACGTCCCGCATCAATACCAGCTACCAATGCACCAAGAAGAATCTGGAGCGCCACAAAACTTAACAGTATAGTGGACATCCTAAAAAGTTTAAGCTCTCGCACGCGCCTTGATTGCAACAGTTCTGCATCACTGCGGTTAATAAGCTGCAATACCCAAAAAATGTACCCAAGCAAAGCAAAGGCAGCACCAAGATGAGCCATTAGCCAATAAGAAGCTACATCAATCCTAACTCCATCAAGCCCTGAATTCACCATGAGCCAGCCAATCAGCCCTTGAAGTCCAATAAACGGCCCAATGTAAAAAAGTGATCTTTGTTGTGATTTAGGAATTTTATTCATAAAAAATAATGAGGTAAAACCTAAAAACCAAAACAAGCCAATAAAACGACCTAGTTGGCGATGACCCCATTCCCACCAAAATATAACTTTGAATTCTGCTAGCGTCATGGAAGAATTTTGTGTCATATATTCTACCGTAGTTTTATAAGCCGAAAACGCCATTTCCCATGCCGTGCTATTAAGCGGAGGTATCGCGCCCATCACTGGTTTCCATTCAGTTATAGAAAGTCCACTGTCTGTTAAACGTGTAAGACCACCCACAGTAATCATAATGATAACAAGTAAAAGAAGTCCCCAAAGCCAAATTTGGGTCAAATTTCGATCTTCACCATCACTTTGTGATATCGCCCCAACAACAGCCGCTTCAGCTTTTTCATCACTACCAACTTCTTCAAAAATATTACGCTTACCAGACATTCAAAACCCCTCTTCTAATAGGTAAACTAGGGCTCACATCAAACACCTTCAACTTCGCTCTTTCCAGCGGACCATTTGGCGCATTATACCATGTAAAATTTGAACATCTGCCTTAGTTAGAGGCATCCGGGACCAAAAATTTCTAAGATTAGTTTTCATTCCACTCGCCTTTGTTTTTGGAAAGAAAAAACCAGCATTATCAAGTTGGTGCTCAAAATGCTCAGCTAATTTTTCTATTTCAAGACCATTGGCCCATTCGCTTTTGCCCATCTCAAAACGTTCGGCCGTAATGTCCGTTTTATGACGTTGCCACTCATAACCAATCAACAAAACACATTGTGCTAAATTTAAAGATGCAAAATTTGAGTTAACTGGTACCGAGATTATTGCATTTGCTCTTGCGATATCGTCATTTTCTAATCCAGCGCGCTCCGGTCCAAACATCACTGAAACTTTTTGCCCTTTAGAAATTCGTTGCACTGCCTCAGCCATGGCGTGTTCGGGACTGAAAATAGGTTTGGTGAGACCACGGGCTCTTGCCGTTGTGGCCATGACATAGGTATTGTCAGCCAGTGCCTCTGCGGTAGAATTAAATAGGCGGGCCTCATCAAGTAAACGCCCTGCCCCGCTGGCCATTGCTAATGCTTTTGGACTTGGCCAACCATCCCTAGGAGCAACGACTACCAAATGGTCTAACCCAAAGTTCAACATAGCCCTTGCGGCTGCACCAATATTTTCTCCCATCTGAGGACGAACAAGCAATATTGCGGGTTGTTGGAGCGATTCAGATACCATGCTACCTCTTAGCCTTGGAATCCCACAACGACAAGCTGTAGCCAAAGCTATTCAGGGACGTTATAGCCCTATAATAAGTGTCCAAACGAGGTCAGCTGATATGAGCATTCAAGACGTGCCAAAAATTTACCTGATTACACCAAATGTCTTAGACTTGAACTGTTTTCCACGCAAACTATCGGAAATATTAGATGCAATAGATGTCTCGTGTTTAAGGCTTAGCCTTTCCAGTTCAAATGAAGATGAAATAGCCCGTGCAGCGGATGCCGTGAGAGAGATAACTCATACGCGCGATGTAGCAGTCGTTATTGAACAACATACTCTTTTAGTGGCTCGCCTTGGCTTAGATGGGGTCCATTTGACGAATGGTACACATAACATTCGCCAATTACGGAAGGATTTGGGCAAAGATGTTATTTTAGGGGCATTTTGTAATGCGTCGCGCCACGCCGGATTAAATGCCGGCGAGGCAGGTGCCGATTATGTAAGCTTTGGTCCTGTTTCAGCCTCTGCATTGGGCGATGGCATACAAGTTGATCCAGAGTTATTGGCGTGGTGGAGTGAGATGATTGAAATCCCTGTTGTTGCAGAGGGTGGAATTACTGAAGAAAAAATCCAATCTTTATCTGACAAGGTAGATTTTTTTGGGATTGGTTCAGAAATTTGGGAAGCCGAGGATCCGGTATTAAAAATTAAAACATTTTCAAAGGCAATTAAGGGCTAATTAAAAAATTAAAATTTCTTGTTCCACGGTAGAGCACTAGCAACTATATTTTCCAAGAAGCTAGCTAAAGCCTTACGATCAGAAAATTTATTTACGACGACAGGTGCATGATAGACCACCTGAACACTACCATGTTCCTTCACAGCAAGAGCTTTTATTAGATGTTGAACGAAATTACTGTCCCCCCACCAAGCATAAAATCGGGGATCTTGTCCTTCAGGGGCATGAAATATTAAGGTTACAGGCTGTATAGAAATTTTTTCACGAAGTTCTGGTGTCCAGAAAGTTTCAAAAATAGTTGATTTAAAAGGTAGAATGCGTCGTCCATCAGACGACGTTCCTTCAGGAAAAAACAAAAGCCGATGTCCACTCAAAAGTCTTTTTTGTAGTATTTGATTATTCAGCAAAGCTTTTTTTCGTGCACGAACAATAAATTCTGTTCCAGTAGCTTTTGCTAACCAGCCAATTAAAGGCCATTTTGCAACTTCTGACTTAGCTACAAAATAGACATCATCAAAAGCATTCAATGCGAATATATCCAGCCAACTTGAATGATTAGAAACTACTGCCCCATGCCCACGCATGGGCATCCCGATGACCTCATGTTTCATACCCAAAACGAAAAATGCAAATCTACAGACTGATTGAGTAATTTTAGGGGTCCACGGACGTTGATCACCGAATAAAGGCTTTTCAAACACTCTAACCAGTAATAACAAAGCCAAACCACTGAACGTGTAGGCACCCAAAAATATAAATCTTATCAATAACCGTAAAAAATCAATAGGTAAAATCTTTGGCAGATTAGGCTCTTGCTCCGACATCCACGTGGGTGATGACATCAATTCAACTTCCTAGAATAAATCGACTTCTGCCGAATATTCATTTTGGCTATGTCTAAAATCATACAAACGTCTATTGTGTTAAATTTATAATCAATAAACGCCCCATCAGCTACTCCACCACCAAGGCGAAGGTATGCCTTTATAAGTGCCGGCATAGCCTTTAAAGCCTTGACACGCTCAATTTGGGAGACCTCAAGTTGATTCAAAGGAACGTAAGCAGAGGCTATCGCTTTTGGCCGTATTTTTTTTGGTGTTAAATACTCATTATGTAAGAGTGAAAAAGGTTGAACAAACGATTGGATATCAGTGCCTTGAAAACTCGCTGTTCCAAATAAAACTTCAGCTTTTTCTTCCTTAACAAAATTATTAAGCGCTTGCCAAAGATGAAGCATGGCAATGCCCCCTCGATGAGACTTTCGCAAGCAAGAACGCCCCAATTCTATTATTTTTCGTCCACTGTTCAACAGCGGACCGAGATCAAATTCAGTAGCAGTGTAAAACCCACCTGCTGCTTTTGCGCCCGTCTGCGTAAGTATACGATAAACACCGACTATTTGCTCTATAGGGTTGGAACCTCTATTAACATCTATTAGCATTAAATGTTTGCAAAATGGATCATATTTATCTTGTTCAAGTTTATGAATGTGATCAATATCACCCTCTTTCGCCCCCATCTCAATTACAAATATCTCATAGCGCAGCTTTTGGACCGCAATTAGATCGTCTGGGGTCATTGCTTGACGTACTTTGTATATGGGTATTTGTTTCATCACAAAATTTTCTGGATGCAGCAAATCAAAGACCATTTTTTATACATAAAAAACATCAGCTTTATTCCGCAAAATACTGTTTTAAGTTATTAAAATTAGATTTACTTTGTTTGTATTAATAACTACTTTTCCCATTTCTGGAAAATTTACAGTTATATGATTGTTTATATTTGATTGAACTTGTCCAATGCCCCAGTCTGGTTGATCAGGGTGTTGAACGCGTTGTCCTGGTTCTAAAAAAGAACTTAAGTTTTCCATATTATTCAATTTTGCAAACCCACCAAAAACCGCCAATTAAACTTGTGCCTAAATTTATTCTATCACCATTAACCTCGAACGGTACCGCTCCCACGAACCAAATATTTAAAACTAGTCAACTGCATGGCACCCACAGGCCCGCGTGCATGCAATTTTCCAGTAGCAATCCCAATTTCCGCACCCATCCCAAACTCGCCCCCATCAGCAAATTGTGTGGACGCATTGTGCATCAATATAGCACTGTCTACCCGTTCAAAGAAAAGATCTACTGCCTTATTATTTTCAGCCATGATACAGTCTGTATGTTGGGACCCATAATTAGTAATATGCGCTATCGCGCTATCGATATTAGCAACGGTTTTTACTGCAATTTCCATATCTAAAAATTCATGTCCCCAATGAGAATCTTGAGCCGGTATGGTCCCTGTAATTCTTTCCAAATTTTTATCAACATTTACAGTTACTCCATGATCCAAAAGTTTATTAATTAGATCCTCTCCCCAAGTCGCAGCTATGTCATTATCCATTAAAATACATTCAACAGCACCACATATACCTGGACGTCGCGTTTTAGCATTAAGAACAACATCAAAAGTCTTTTGAGGATCAGCTGATGAGTGAATATATATATGCACTATACCCTCGAGATGGGCAAAAACTGGAACACGAGCCTCTTTTTGAACTAAATCGACTAAACCTTTCCCTCCACGAGGGATAATCACATCAATGCAATCAACCATCGTAAGCATGTAATTAACTGCAGAACGATCACGCGTCGGAATTAATTGGATTGAAGTTTCAGGCAACCCAACCTTTATTAACCCCTGTACCATGGCTTTGTGAATCGCATTTGAAGAGTAGTAACTCTCAGAGCCTCCTCGCAAAATAACTGAGTTACCAGCTTTTAAACAAAGGGCGCCAGCATCAGCTGTAACATTAGGTCTACTTTCATATATTACACCGATCACTCCCAAGGGTGTTCGAACTTTTTGAATATTAAGGCCACTAGGCCTCTTCCAATCCTCTATAATTTGACCCACAGGGTCGGCTTGCTCAGCAACCGCTAACAAGCTGTCTCTAATACCCTTAACGCGATTTTTATCCAAAAATAAACGATCTAACATTGCAGCCGACAAATTTTTCTTTTGTGCTGAAACCATATCTTTAGAATTTGCGATCATTATTTCAGAGTGAGAACTCCAAAGAAATTCAGCGGCGTTAATAAGTGCTAGCTTCTTAATTTCTGCACTTGCAAAAGTTAACTCTGACGCGGCTAATTTTGCCGCGTTACCAATGTTATTGAGAGTTGCACTTACGTCCATTGGTATCTCTCCTTTAACTCTGTAGGACCATATCATCACGATGAATTAATGCGCCACGGCTAGGGTAGCCTAATAAAATCTCGACCTCTTTTGTATGACACCCTAAAATCTTTAGCGCCTCAACACTATCAAATGCTATTAGGCCACAGCCCAAATCAGTTCCATCCGAATGCAGCATACGAACTAATTCTCCTCGAACAAAATTTCCTCGAAGAGAGGTTACCCCTGCCGGCAACAAACTTTTCCCATGGCCTAAAGCATCAACGGCACCTTCATCTAAGACAACAAAGCCTTGGGGTTTTAATGATGAAATCCACCTTTTTCGCGCTGTAGAGGGATCATCTTTTGGTATAAACCAAGTAGCATTCGCGCCGTGTAATAGACGCGTAATAGGATTTCGAGAACTTCCAAGTGTGATTGCCATTGCACATCCCGCACCTGTAGCCATTTTTGCGGCCATAAGCTTGGTTTTCATTCCACCCTTTGATAGATCCGACCCTGCTTCGCCGGCCATAGCTTCAATTTTTGTGCTAATTTCGTTAATCGTATCAATTCGAGTTGCACTTTTATCTACATTTGGGTTTGAGGTATAAAATCCATCAACATCTGAAAGTAAAACCAAACAATCAGCTCCAATTGTGACTGCAATTTGTGCGGCTAAACGATCATTATCGCCATAACGAATTTCATCAGTGGCCACAGTATCATTTTCATTTACAATTGGGACGGCTCCATACTTTAATAACTGTCCTAGTGTCGCGCGAGAATTAAGGTAGCGTCTTCGATCTGCGCTGTCTTCCAACGTAACCAACACCTGTGCTGCAACCACGCCATGCGGCGCTAGTTGCTGTTCATAGGCTCGAGCTAATTGGATTTGCCCAACTGCTGCTGCAGCTTGGTTTTCCTCTAATGTTAATTTTGTAGCACCAAGTCCAAGGACAGAGCGCCCCAGAGCAATTGAACCAGAAGATACTATGACCACATCCGAGCCATTTTCACGTAGCTGAGCAATATCATCAGCTAATGAACACAACCATTCCTGATTTAAAGCGCCAGTGGTTTTGTTAACTAATAGCGCGGACCCTATTTTAACAACAATTCGTTTTGCTTCATCTAAGGTTGCCACTTCCGCTCCTCTGGTTCTTCTGCTCTTACAGCCTCTATTTGTGAAAGTAATTCACAAAGAACATCATAAGTACCATCACCCGTTTTACCAGACATAGAAAGGACTGGTTTCCCACCAGACGCTCCCCGCAATGCCCCAAGAACAAAATTAATGTCATCTTCACTCACTTCATCCATCTTGTTAAGAACGGTAACTCTCGGTTTATCAATAAGACCGTATCCATAAGACTCAATCTCATTAATAATGGTATTGTAGTCTTGGCCAATACTATCGGACGTCCCATCCACGATATGTAAAAGAACTGTACATCTTTCAATATGTCCTAGGAAACGATCTCCTATACCCCGCCCCGCATGTGCACCTTCTATGAGGCCAGGAATATCAGCAATTACAAATTGGTCTTCGTCAACCTTAGCAACTCCAAGGCTTGGAATTAATGTCGTAAAGGCATAGTCAGCAATTTTTGGATTTGCATTTGTTGTTTTTCCAAGGAAGGTTGATTTCCCAGCATTAGGTAAACCGACTAATCCTACCTCTGCAATCAGCTTCAGCTTCAACCAAAGTGTCCGCTCAACACCTGTAAGACCTGGATTTGCCCGTCGGGGAGCTTGATTGGTTGACGATTTGAAATAAAGGTTTCCAAATCCTCCATTACCACCTTTTGCAACAGTGGCTTTCTGACCGACCTCAATTAAATCAACAAGAACAGTTTCACCGTCTTCATCCATAATCTGTGTGCCGACTGGCACTTTCAAAGTAATACTATCTCCATCCTTTCCAGTACGTTGTTTTCCCATGCCCGGTCGTCCATTTTTAGCAAAAAAATGTTGCTGATAACGAAAATCAATTAAAGTATTAAGGCCATGCACAGCTTCCACGATCACATCTCCCCCACGGCCACCATTGCCACCATCGGGCCCTCCAAACTCAACATATTTTTCACGTCGAAAAGATACGGCCCCGCCACCGCCACTTCCAGAACGGATTATTATTTTGGCTAGGTCTAGAAATTTCATGATTTGGCCCCGAATTCACTCCCAAATAGCCGATAAAGCGTAACAGCCGAGGGCTCAAGCCTTACACAACATATAAATAAATGTATAAAAGCTTAAAAATTATTTAAATCTTTTAAGAAATTAGAGAAAATTAAATTAATCCACCAAAGAGAGCATAAAAAACTGTAATAAGCGTTATTAAAGCTAAGATAACAAAAACCCCCCTCTCCGCACGAGTTCCTTGAATCGTTTTCGCGATAAGTTGGCCAACACCTGCCCATATTGGATGTAAGATCGTCTGACATGAAATAAGTACTACAGCCACTGAAAGTGTTGTTAAAAATATATCAGAACCTGGAATTACAAAACTAGTAAAAGATGCAGTAATCATTCCCCAAGCTTTGGGATTGAGTGGGTGGACAATTAAACCCGCAATAAAACCTGGTGCAGAACCTTCGCCCTGCTTCGAATTTAAACGCATATTTGCGACTCGCCAAGCTAAATAAATTATGTAGGCCGCGGACAAATACTTCATGATGAAAAACAATACAGGCCAACTTTGTGCCAGATGCATAAGTCCAAAGCCCAAAGGCCAAATAATAATTTGTTTTCCTACAATTACGCCAGCTACAAATGGTAATGTGCGTCTAAGACCATATCCAGCACCGGTCGCTAATAATACCATATTAGCAGGCCCAGGGGTGCCAATCTGGGCAATCGCAAAAAATACTAAAGGTATTAATTCAATTGGCATTTGCTACCTCAGAGTAACCCAAAAATATTTATTCCTAAAAGCTACAATCATCTAAAAATTATTTCTACAAGACCACCCTGCAGTCTACCACCTTGCACGAATAAATATATACTCACCAACCAAATTAGATAAAAACTTTATATAAAATTATATAAATTTAGCGCCGTAATTTATACAGTAAACTTCAGCAAAATATAAGGGATAACAAAAAAGGACTGACTTTTAAGCCAATCCTTTTTAAAAATTTTGTACTTAAATCTTTGTTATTCTGCAGCTTCAAGCATCGGAATAACAGAAATGTATTGGCGACGTTTGAGACCCGTATGAAATTTTACATTACCTTTGACTACAGCAAAGATTGTATGATCTTTACCCATTCCCACACCGTCACCGGGCCAAAACTTAGTACCACGTTGACGCACAATTATGTTACCAGGGATAACCTCTTCTCCCCCATATAATTTAACTCCCAATCTACGCCCTGCAGAGTCTCGACCATTACGCGATGAACCACCTGCTTTTTTATGTGCCATTAGTGATTACTCCTTTTTTGCAGCTGGTTTTTTAGCTGCTGGTTTTTTTGAATCAGCCGGTTTCGGCTTAGCGGCGGGAGATTTTGATTTGGATGCTGTTGGTTTTGCCTTAGCAGCGGCAGGCTTTACTTTGGTCGCAGCGGGCTTTGCCTTAGCGGCAACAGGCTTTGCTTTGGATGCTACTGGCTTCGCTTTAGCGACAGCAGACTTTTCTTTGGTGGTGGCGGTCTTTGTTTCAGCAGCAGGCTTCGATTTGGCCACGTCAACTTTCTTAGACTCTGCAGCAGCAACGCGTGGCACAGATCCGGCCCCCAGTGCAGCCTTTACACCTGTTTTATCAGCACCTTTTTCTAAAATATCTTTTATACGAACGAGGGTTAATTTCTGACGATGACCTTTTGTCCGCTTTGACGAGTGCTTGCGACGACGCTTTACAAAATTGATTGTTTTAGGGCCTTTAATTTGATCAATCACCTCGGCTTGAACTCCAGCACCAGCGACAAGTGGCGCGCCGACAGACGCTCCAACCATTAAAATTTCATTAAATTGTATTGTTTCGCCAGCTTCAGCAGCTAGCTTTTCAACGCGCAAAACATCACCGGATTGCACTTTATACTGTTTTCCACCAGTTTTCATTACCGCAAACATTTGCGTTTCCTTACATAGTCGCGCCCTTTGGTCCCTAAACTACGGAGTTTTGGCTTGAGCCACCTGAAGCTGCGCGCCCTTTAAATAGAGCGTATTAAAATAAAAGTGATGTCAAACAAGACACTTCGGGGCTTATCCCCACGTTAAAGTCCAAAGTCAAGTACATTTACAGCTCTTGCAACGGATGTAATTTTACCATTTTTAACGCCATTTGTTCATATCGATCCGCCATGAGAGCAAAATGAATTGCGTTCATCAGCTCATAAACTTCTTTCATTTCATCAGTTGCCAATGCATCGCGATACTGAGCAATTTCTAAGTCAGTGAAATTCCTGTAGGTGTAAGAATTGGCAATGATAAGACTTTGAAGCATATTAGTTTTTATTTCAGCATCCTGTTGCGCCAGCATACTCCGCAGATCTGCCTCGTCTATTTGCCGATCGATCAGGCCTGCACCCATTGCTGCCATTATAAAGCGCACCTGAACTTCACGAAAAGATCTAATCCCAGATTCAAGAGCTCCAATACTATCTGCCATTTCGCGAAAGTACTGAGGTTGCGGAGACGAACGGTCTACCAGTTCTGCTAAAATGAGTTCACCATCTATCTTTTTTTGATCTGAGTCCTCAAAATGGCTTAAGTTTTCAGCTTTAACCAACCGAATTCCTAATTCTGAGGCATAAAATTCAGAAGCATGTACCAATACATTTTCGCTTAAAGCTTGTTGCAGGATCCCTACAGCATCATTTTTCAAGCTTTCAGGTTCAAATAATTCATCAGCTATTCGTTTCCAGCTTACTCCGAAATCTGCAGCATCTAACCCTAACATTGCAGGCGCATCGCTGGCTGATACGCGCATCGACTCCAAAGACACATCAAATCCAGTCACTTTCATGAATGTTTCAATAGCATTACGATCCGCAGCAGAGCTTGGAACCACGGCTGAAATAATCAACAAAAAATTAAAGCAAAGTGCTATGAAAAACCGCATTGTAACTCCCTAAAAACTATCTCTAAAGTAACACGCCGCTTTACTATTTCAATTAACTTTCAGGCCTACGTATAAAAATAAATATTTTTTATTCCTCCATCAGTGCTCGTGTTCATTGACTATCATACCATACTAGCTCCTATGCCTATTTTAGATAATCAAGCCATGGGCTCTGTTCATCGATCATGTGATCAACTAATTGCGGTAATTGCACCGAAGTAGTAACCGCTGGATCAACCATCAAGGCTTGGATAACAGCATCCTTACAACCATTTAAGATAGCTTCTGCGGTCATATTGTGGATACCAATTTGATTAGTCAGAAGGCCTTGAAAACTAATCGGAATTTGGGGTTTTATACCAGTTATCCCTTGTGCGTTTATAATGGCTGGGACCTCAACTACCAACCAGTCAGGCAAATCGTTAATCAATCCATTGTTGGGTATATTGACAGCTGCCTCTTCATAACTACTGTCAGCTAAGAGACCTTCAATAATCGGCACCACCCGTTCTTTCAGGACAGATTGAATCGTTGGCTCACTATCGTTCAAAAAATTTCGATAGTAAGTGTAAAAATCTAATATACCGCGATGATCAACACAGCCATCCGCCCAAGAAATATATTCACCAAAGTGACTGTCTGTCGTAATTGGAAAGCACTTGAACCTATCTATCATTTGCCGAAACAACCACCGATCTGACCAAGGGCGCACATCTTGCACATGCGAAAGATCAACTTCCATCCAGCCTTCAGTCTCTACAGATTTACCACCTGCGCGTTTCTCTGAAAGAATTTCGGAATATCCCGGAAGTACTGCAAAGAACGCCTCTGCGTTTTGCAACACCTCATAGTAAGCGTCTTTTCCGCTATCTTTGTATCGGACCTCAGTCATTACCGAAAAATGATTTAGGCCAGCAGCGCGGTATTCAATGTTTTCAATTGGTGTCTTAAGAATATGTGGCAAAAACCGTTCCAACGAGGCTATTTCATGGCAAATTCCAATGAAATTAAGTTCAGGAAATTTGCGATGCACTGTGGTACAAATACGACTCATTGGGTTGGAGTAGTTAAAAACTGTTGCCGTAGGTGCAACCTGCAAAACTTTTTTGCAGATTTCCAAAATTGGCGGAATAATCCTTAGGCTGTGAAACAGTCCTCCCGGCCCACCATTTTCGCCATAAATTTGTGAAACACCGTATTGCTGAGGAATTTTCCAATCTTGATCCCAGAGCGCAAAACGGTCACCAACCTCTATTGAAATCACTACGAAGTCAGCATTTAATAGGGCTTTTTCTAAGTTTGTATCGACGCTGATAGAAAAATCCAAATCATGCTCTTTAATAAAATCCTGGGCCACCTTCAGTGTACGCAATGCAGCGCTTTGATTAATATCATTCAAAACGACTTCTGTACCACTTAAGCATTGGCTCTGAAAAAGGTCGCCCAACATACAGGTTCCAAACTGAAGACTTCCTGCACCAACAAGAACAATTTTTGGCATTGTCAGTTTCCTTTTTTTGAGCATGTCATTGAATCCGCCCAAATCAATTCTCAAGTTCCTATCTACTTAAGCTTTTTAAATTTAAGCTATCATCTATCCTATTTAGAAATATTTAAATAAAGTGAGGCTTAGTAAAGGACCATCACGTTTTGATATCCCCCCAAAGATCCAACCCTAATAGTTTTCTGCCCAACTGAGTTAAATCAGCAGGTCCATAATGCTGTTTTTCCCAACCACGTGGATCACCGGGAAAATCAGGTCGGTTTGGAGCTTCAATGTTCTGCCATAATCTAATTCGCTCGGCTCGTTCGCTTTCATTTTCCAGTTCCGCTGGAAACATTGATATATATTGCGCCATGCGTACCCGTCCTTCAGAATGATTAGGCCGAACACCGTGCGGTAGAAGCGAGTTGAATATAAGCAAGTCACCCGCCTCTAAAGTAATATTTTTACGGCTAAGGCCAGTCATATCCGGCAGCAAGGGATTACGGTCGCTTGGCTGCGTTTTAACCCAATCCTCAAAGAACTCAAACAAATAGGGCACCGCTTGAAATCCACCAGTTTCAATGTCTTGTTCTTTAACAGATAAAATACCCTGCACGCCAATCGGCAGTGGACGCGCCGTCGTGTCAACATCCCAATGAACAAACCCGTCTGGGTTTGCTTTAACTTTCTTGGGTGGGTTAATGTTGGCCCGATCAATAGCTACCCACAGCTCTTCTTGGTCCCAGATATCAACAAAGGCATCGTAAACGCGCTGCGATTGGCGGTTGTCCCACATCCGCTGATGGTGATAAATTTCAGTCATTCCAACATTATTTAGTTCCACGCGTACATGAGGGCGTCGCTGCGGTGCATACCACGTCGATGGATCGTTTGGATCTTTTTCATCAAATTCCCACAATGCGTTTTCAAGCTGCTGACAGGCTTCGCGATTTACTGCTTTTTTGACTACGACAAAGCCTTTGGTAATCCAATGATCCCAATCCTCTTGCGATAAGACCCGCAGTTCTAATCTTTTTTGAATATCTTTCAACTGAGTTGTTTGCTTTTTACCCGTCGGGTGACTAATTTCTGCTGCTGTGTGGTTTAGCATCTAAAAGCTCCTTTCGTAATTTCATCTGCAGTACTTTTCGCGTGGTCGGCCTAATTAAAAGTTATAATTAATTATTTTTACCCTAAAAGAGCAAAAATTTAGAGATGAAGCGTTTTTAATTAAAAGCGTTGCCCTCAATTAATTTGATCCATTATACAAAAAACGGTCAAACTGAGCGGTACACCCTTTCCCACTGGTATCAAAGGCCACCATCCCAATAAAAGCACCGGTAAATGAGGCATGCTCACCGCGTCCTGCTTCATCCGAGATCAGGGACGCATCCCGCGGTGGGCCAATAGCGATCCAATCACCACCCTGTCGATAGAAAAACTGTTGGCTCGCATGATCAACATCAACCCGCAGATCGACCGGTCCAGATACTAGTCTAGACCGCGGCATAAGCGGCATTTCAAGTGCCCCCTCTGGATAATCGCCGTTACACGAAATTAAGCTCAGCACTCGGCCAACACCTGCCTCGTAGCTCACCACAAGTGCATGAAATTTGTGACGGTTATAATAAGTCGTAAGCCCAGCTGCCTGTTGATAATTATCTGGATTAAACGTGGCCAAAGTTGTTTCGGCAAAATAACAAAAATCAGTTTGCCGTCGGGCAACCAAAGCCTGCTCAAACCAGCTACCAAGGCTTTCCCGCCCTATCAATGTTAGACCTTCTGGGCCAGTACTAAAAATGCGCTCTGAATGCGGCGTTCGTAACCACTGAAACTCAATAGGTAAACCATCACGAAAGTTATGTGATACAGGCTCCAGACCTGCGTCACTTTTTGCTACTTTTAAACCTTTGACGGGCGGCACAGTTTCCCGCACCAACTCACCGCCATGTTCTAGGTAGAGCCAGCCATCTTTCCAAACACATTTTTCAATGCCAGTTTCACGTCCCATCGGACAAAAGCGACCCTCTCCACTGCCGTCAGTAATAGGTCTGCCCATAAGAAATGTATGATAAAACTCACCGTCAGGTGTTTCAACATATTGTCCGTGCCCAGTTCTTTGAATGCGCTGATCCGAGGCATTTGAGTGGGACATAATATGCCTATTTGGATGCAATTGATAAGGCCCAGTGATCCGCTTTGAGCGAGCCATTGTCACTGCGTGATCATATCCTGTACCACCCTCTGCGGTAGTCAGATAGTAATACCCTTCTCGCCAAAATAAATGTGGTGCCTCCACAAGACCCAGCGAGGAACCAGCAAAGATATTATGAACAGCTCCTGTTAAGCCTCCAGACTCCGACCATCTTTGCAGTAAGATACCATCAAAACTTGAATTTGCTGGGTTCCCACCCGTGCCTTCACCTCGGTGGTTCCATTGCATATTTAAAAACCACTTCTTGCCATCACGATCATGAAAAAGTGAAGGATCAAAGCCAGAAGAATTAACAAAAACTGGGTCTGACCACTCACCATTGATCTCGTCGCAAGTCACAATGTAGTTATGTGAATCTTTAAAGGCGCCATCAAGACGTTTTACATCGGTATAAACTAGCCAGAATTTTCTATCTGCAAAGGACAGACAAGGTGCCCAAATTCCACAACTATCAGGATTTCCACGCATATCTAACTGTGCTACTCGGTTCAGAGGTCTCGAAACTAATTTCCAATGAACCATATCCGTTGAATGATGGATTTGTACGCCTGGATACCATTCAAAGGTAGACGTGGCGATAAAATAATCCGCACCAACCCGACAAATTGACGGGTCAGGATTAAATCCGGGAAGGATCGGATTGACTATCATTAATTACGTTTTACCCTATTCTAACAAATTAGATGCATCTTTGGCCGTTAGCGCAGCGGGACGCTCACAAGTGGTACTAACGTGGACAAATTCCTTTTGCTCACCTGACTTCAGTACGGAAGTCATCACGTCAACAGCATGAATTGCCATTTCCATTGAACAGCGATGTGGCCGGTTCTGGATGATCGCTTGAGCCATATCAGCAAGCCCTGCAGCACGATAATTTGCCATTTTTCCTTCTGGGTGATCCTCATTTAGAACAGAAAACGGATGCTGAAAAATAGGTTTTTCTGCAGATGCACCGTCTTTTCCAATCAGATCCACTTCACCACCAAAAAAATTAGGATCAGGAACATACAACGAGCCTTCAGTGCCATATAATTCCATATTGTTATGCCGATGCGCCCAAACATCCCAACTGGTTGATAGGGTTATTGTTGCCCCCTGTTCAAATTCTAAAAGAGCATGAATATTTGTGGGAGTTTTAACTGGTATTGTTTCGCCACTTCGTGGTTTAGAGGTAATCGTCCGGCTCATACTTGCTGCCGTTGTCAATGCAGCGACCCGCTTGACTGGACCGATCAATTGGATCAGGTTTGTGATATAATAGGGACCAATATCCAACATTGGACCAGCTCCAGGAAGAAAAAAGAAGTCAGGGTTGGGGTGCCAATGCTCCATTCCATGGCTCATAACATGCGCAGTTCCAGCAACAATTTTGCCCAAAGCCCCTTGATCAATTAGCGAGCGCGCCTGTTGATGCGCTCCTCCCAAAAATGTATCCGGCGCTGATCCAATCCGCAGCCCATTTTCATTTGCAATGGCCGAAAGTTCTTGGCCCTCTTTTAAAGTAAGCACAAGGGGCTTTTCAGAATAAGCATTCTTGCCCGCCTGAAGAATTGCCCTTGTTATTGCAAAATGCGCCTCAGGTATAGTTAAATTAACCACGATATCTATATCGTCTGCGCCAAGCAGTTCATCTACACTTTGGGCCCGAACATTAAATTCATCCGCTTTTTCCTTGGCAGCAGCTGCATTAATGTCAGCTACTGCCTGCACTTCAATGCCTTTAAATAAAGGGACCAATGTCAAATATGCAGTTGAGATATTGCCACAACCTATTATTCCAATACCTAGTTTTGACATAAATCTACCTCTCAAAATTTATTTGCTGCAGTAATTGATCGCTCTGCAAATCGAATATCATCATTTGGATTGTCATGTTCCATAACAAAATATTTACACTGGGTTTTCATTACCGCATCCATTATTATTGACCAATCCATGGTTCCATGGCCAACATCAGCCCAGCCGTCCTCGGAAACACATTCACCTTTAGGAGCAATGTCTTTTAAATGTACGGATACCAATCTATCCGCGTATTTTTTTACCCATTCGGAAGGGCTTTCCCCTCCGACAACAACCCAGGCCAAATCCAGCTCAAGCGAAACACCATTTTCATCCCGCAAGATAAACTCCAAAGGCATTTCACCACTATCTAAAGCATTAAATTCAAAATCATGATTGTGCCAAGCAAAGGTTAAACCAGCATCTAATATGGGCTTTGCGACCTCAGACAGCTGATCTGAAAATTTTTGCCATCCCTTGGCATCAGCGGGACGATCATCTAGATTCAAGAAAGGTACAATGACAGAAGTCATCCCCATTCGCTTTGCAATTTCAATTGCTTGATTTGGAGTTTGTTCAATCATACTAAGATCAAAATGACCTGTAGGCATAACAAGGCTATTCACACCCAGAGCCCTTTCTAAACGATCCAAATCTCCATATAATCCACCATAAGCCTCGACTTGCCGATACCCACATTGTGAAACCATTTCTAATGTGCTCTCTATCGGACCAAATTTACGCGATGAATATAACTGATATGAAAATTTAGTCATTTTTTAAATCCTTTCAACCAAGCTTTATGTTGCGAAACCAAAAGATGAGTGGGTTCCGAATTTTTTGTAATTTTTGAAAATGTCTGATCGAATCGTACAAAACATATTCTATGCTTTCATTGGCGTTAGAGCCTCTCTTCGGACTCTAAATCAAACAAGGAGACAGTAGAGGCGTTAATCCCAATAGGCAGCTCTTGTCCACTCGCAACTGGGAATTTCCCATTAAGGCGGATTCTAAACGGCTGGCCTGCAAACTCGGTCCATACGAGGGTATCTGCACCCATTGGTTCAACAATATCTGCTGTGATTGTGGCTTTATAATCGGCTTTTTTCACTGCTTCACCTAAAACCACATGCTCTGGTCGGATACCAATCCACGTTTTTTGACCTTCAGTTAAGGATGCTTCTGTAGCATATCCTTTCACAGATATCTTGTGATCTCCGACAGTAAAACACTGGTCTTTGATTTCACCTTTAATGAAATTCATCGACGGAGAGCCAATGAAGTCAGCAACATACTTGTTCATCGGATAATCATAAATCTCTGCTGGACTGCCCAATTGCATAATTTTACCATCTCGCATAATCGCAATACGGTCTGCGAGTGTCATAGCCTCAATTTGGTCATGTGTAACATAGATCATGGTATTTTTTAGTTGTTGATGAAGACGCTTAATTTCGATCCGCAGGTCCACCCGCAATTTAGCATCCAAATTGGAAAGCGGCTCATCAAACAAAAACACTTCAACATCGCGAACCAATGCCCGGCCAATCGCAACACGCTGCCGTTGACCACCGGACAGAGCGCTCGGTTTACGGTTCAAGAGTGGCCCAATTTGGAGGATTTCTGCGGCTTTGGCCACGCGCTCTTCAATCTCAGCCTTTGGAACTTTCGCGTTCTTTAGACCAAAGGACAAGTTCCCCTTAACTGACATTTGTGGGTAAAGTGCATAAGATTGGAACACCATCCCGATACCGCGATCTGATGGTTCCGCCCATGTTACGTTTTTTCCTTTTATGAAAAGCTGTCCACCAGTGACCTCCAACAGACCCGCAATACAGTTCAACAATGTAGACTTACCACATCCCGAGGAACCTAACAAAACTAGAAACTCTCCCTCTGCAACTTGGAGGTTTAAATCCTTAAGAACTTCAATAGAACCAAAACTGAGGTCAAGATTTCTAATTTCAACTGAATTTGCCATGTCTATTAGCCTTTCACAGCACCAGCAGCGATGCCGCGGACGAAGAGTTTACCTGAAGCAAAGTAAATTACGAGTGGCACAAGCCCAGTCAGAAGGGTTGCCGCCATATTTACATTGTATTCCTTAACGCCTTGGACGGAATTCACGATGTTGTTTAATTGCACAGTCATTGGATAAGTATCTGGTTTGGTATAAATTACACCAAACAAAAAATCATTCCAGATACCTGTAACTTGGAGGATCATAGCAACCACGAAAATTGGTAGCGACATCGGGAGCATAATCTGGAAGTAAATACCCCAAAACCTAGCGCCATCGACACGAGCCGCCTTGAAAAGCTCCTCAGGGACAGAAGTAAAATAGTTTCGAAACAAGAGTGTTAGGATTGGCATACCAAAAATGGTGTGTACGATCACCAAGCCCCAAACAGACCCCATAAGGCGAAAGTTGCTTGCGTCGCTATTGAACAGACGGATTACGTTGGTAATTCCATCTCCACTTTCACGCAACAAGATCACAATTGGATAAATCATTACCTGATAAGGGATAAAGGCCCCAAAAATCAAAATGGTAAAGAACACCTCTGATCCTCTGAATTTCCAATTTGCAAGCGCGTAGCCATTTACCGAAGCAATTGCGATGGAAAGAATAACGGAAGGAACAAGAATCCAAACAGAATTCCAAAACCCGCGGCTGAGCCCATCACAGTTGATACCGGTACACGCCTCCGCCCAAGCCTTAACCCATGGCTCGTAGGTAATTTCAACAGGCGGGCTGAATATATTGCCCATCCTAATCTCGGGCATACCTTTTAGTGATGTCACGATCATAACATAGAGCGGCAGAAGGTAGTATAAACACACAACCAAAAGCGTGCCGTAAATCATTATGTTGGTCGACGAGAAAACTTTTTTTGGTCTTGGACCCGATGGGCCATTGAGTGTGCTAGCCGAAGCATCAATCATTTTTTTTACCTCCAAATTCGAGGTAGGCCCACGGGATTAAGACCACAAGTACGCTGAGAAGCATCATAGTTGAGGCAGCAAAACCAAGGCCGAGGTTTTGTGACCCAAACATCTTGTCTATCACATATTTTGCTGGCACTTCAGAGGCGATTCCAGGGCCCCCACTGGTTTGAGCAACTACTAAATCGTAGACTTTGATTATCCCAGCTGAAATAATCACTAACGCCGTCACAAAGACTGGTCTCATCATTGGAATGACTATGAAAATATAAGTCTTCCAGGCTGGAATTCCTTCGACGCGACTGGCTTTCCAAACGTCCTCATCGATGCCCCGCATTCCCGCAAGCATCAAAACCATAACAAAACCAGAGCCCTGCCATACACCTGCAATTAGTATTCCAAATATAACGATCTCAGCATTATTGAGTGGATCGAAAGTGAAAGTTGTCCAACCCCATTCACGAATGACATTTTGCAGACCAAGACTTGGGTTCAATAGCCATTGCCAAACCAATCCGGTGACAACAAAAGAAAGCGCAAACGGGTAAAGGATTATCGTTCGGATCGTATTTTCGAACCGGATCTTGCGATCAAGAAGAGCTGCTAAGGTAAAACCGATAACTAAGGATAGTACTAATGAGCAAGCCCCAAAAATTGCCAGGTTTTCAATTGAAATCAACCAGCGATTTTCCCCCCAAAGGCGATCATAGTTTTTCAAACCCACCCATTTTTCAGGAGCCGGCAATAGTCGTGACCGAGTAAAAGAGTGATAAATTGTCCAAAGTGTGCAGCCAACAAAAATAACTAAGGCAGTCGCAATCATCGGTAACGCTGCAATCTTGGCTGTCATGTTTTTAAACATCCGGGAGGAGCGCCTAGCCCTCAAATCGATTTGTTCATCGTTAACTAGGGCCATGTTGCCTCCCCTTTTTGGCTATCGATTGAGCCAAAATACCCCAGCTCTGTCAAATACATAGAATAGCAGAGCATCTTGAAAATTCTGCTGGGCCCGTGGTTTTTCGTCCATGGGCCCAGCAGGAGGAGATTGTTTAATCGGCTGTCGCGATTATGTCCACGTAGCGCGCCTGAGCATCTTCAACAGTAATTGAAGTGTCATTCCAGAATTCGACCATTAGGTCAGCCATCTGACCAGCTGTGTCAGCTGAGAACGCATTTACGCCGTCTGGAAGAACATTACCAGCCGCCAGGATCGCTAGACCTTTCTTCATGCAGTCGTTTGCTGCAGACAAATCAACATCACCGCGGATCGGCAGTGAACCTTTTTTGAGGTTGAAGGCAACCTGAACTTCCTTGCTGATCATCAACTTAGCCAACTCTTTTTGAGCCGCTTCGATTGCTGGATCATCTTGCTTTGGAAAGTAAAACGCGTCACCACCAGTAGCAATGATCTCATTTACGCCCAAACCAGGAAGACATGTGTAGTCTTTGCCAGCAACTTGGCCTGCAACCTGAAATTCACCTTGCGCCCAGTCACCATGGATTTGGCCTCCAGCCTGACCTGTGATGACAAGGTTTGTCGCCTGGTTCCAATCATTTACATTAGACCCCACAGAAAGAAGGCGCGCATCAGCGTAAGCTTCAAAGACTTTGGTCATTTCCGCGCTTGCTGCAGCTTTTGCATTTTTGTTTGTAAGCACGTCAACATAAAGGTCTGTGCCGCCAACTGCAACCTGGATTGCGCCAAACGCGAGATCTGTCTGCCAAGACTGCTGACCCATAGCGAGCGGAACAACACCAGCTTCACGAAGTTTCGGAGCAGCTTTTACAAATTCAAACCAATCGCTCGGTACATCCAAACCGGCTTTAGCAAAGGCGTCGTGGCTCAGCCATAGCCATTGAGGTGAGTGAATGTTAACTGGCACACAGTAGACTTTTCCGTCCAACGTGCAACTGTCCAGCAGGCGGCTTGGGTTTACGACGTCAGCCCAACCACCTTCAGCAGCTACGTCTGAAAGGTCCAGCATAAGGCCGGCTTCAACTAATTCTTCTGCCTGACGACCGTGGTTTAATTGTGTTGCGTGCATCGGGTCACCGCCAAGGATCCGAGAAATAATAATTGGCCGAGCTGTTCCACCGGAACCAGCGATTGCCCCATCTATCCATGTGTGCTCTGTCGCGTCGAACGCTTTCGCAAATTCGGAAACAGCAGCGGCTTCACCACCCGACGTCCACCAATGTGTGACCTCGAGGTCAGCAGCACTAGCATGGCTTGCTACAACAACCGCAGCTGCGGAAAGCAAGCTTCTTTTTAATAATGTCATAAATATTTCTCCCATAAATTTAAACTAATGATAGCGCTAACAAAAGCCTTGCCTTTCCCAATAGCAGCTATTCCAAGAGAAATCCTAAATCGATTTAGATTGATTCAGCAAGCATAAAATGAAACAAATAGAATTGAGCCAACCTTTTTTGCGAGTAATCTTGTGTCAAAATCCAAATTAAGTGTGGGGTCACCTAAAAGCATCGGTGCACAAAAGAAACTGACATTTGAAAAAAAGCACCCAAAATTAAAAGATATTGCTGAAATATGTGGTCTTGCGGTGCCAACGGTAT
>CEWO01008836.1_pt1 | contig 23390 bp, 19 predicted proteins | sample 361561 | NCBI WGS metagenome assembly CEWO01 (sample SAMEA2623627, study PRJEB7988) | marine metagenome | isolation source: saline water (ENVO:00002010), including
CTTGTTGGAGATTTAAATAATGATCAAGCTGTAAATATTGTAGATGTAATATCGCTTGTTAATATAGTTTTATCTACAAGTTATAATTCTGCAGGTGATTTTAATGAAGATAATGTAGTGAATATTGTTGATATTATTTTTCTTGTAAATATTATATTAGGTCAGTAAAGGAAATTAAATTGGAAAATATTAAATATAAAAATCACAATTTTAAAAAATATTTAACAGAGAATGATTTAAGTCAGAGGACTAGTGAATTAGCAGAAATTTTAAATAAGTTATATAAAGATAAAGATCCTGTTATTGTTGGTGTTTTAAATGGATGTGTATTTTTTATGATGGATTTATTAAAAAAATGTAATTTTGATTATGAAATATCATTTATTTCTGCTAAATCTTACAAAGGAGATAAAAGAGGTAAATTATCTGTTGAAGAAATCGATCAGAGTTTTAAAAATAGAGATATTATTATTGTAGAAGATATAATAGATTCTGGTCAAACAATAAAAGAGATATATCATAAATTTAATGATATGAATCCTCTAAGCATAAAAGTTATAACTTTACTTCATAAGAATATTGCAAAAGATATTGATATGATAGATTGTTTAACAGCATTTAACATTGAAAATAATTTTGTTATTGGATATGGTTTAGATTATAATAATTTATTTAGAAATTTAAAGGATATATATATAGATAATGAGTAATAATAAAGACAATATGAAAAATAAAATGATGAAGAATTTAGGTGGAAATTTTTTATTGTGGATTGTTATAATTATTGTTTCTGTATCAGTACTTCAGTATGCTTCATTGACACCTAAGTCAATTGAAATTAGTTATGCAGAATTTACTGATGTATATCAAGAACAATATGAAAACATTTCATCTGTAATAATTGAAGACAAATTGCTTAGAGGAGAATGTTCGCCTACATGTTTTGGTACTTTATCAAATAATGAAATAAGTTCATTTACTGTAGTGTTACCTGAGCTTACCAATGATTTGGTAAATAGTTTAGTTGATTTGGGTATTGATGTTAAGATAAAGCAAAAAACTTTAACATTTTTAGATTATGTTTTCCAATTTTCTCCATGGATTCTTATACTTGTTTTTTGGTTTTTAATAATGAGAAGAATGCAAGGTGGTGTTGGAGGGCAAAGTAATATTTTTTCTTTTGCTAAAAGTAAAGCAAAGGTTGTTGATTCTAAAAAGACAAAAAAAATGTTTAAAGATGTTGCCGGTTGTGAAGAAGCAAAAACAGAGCTTCAAGAAATAGTTGATTTTTTAAAAAAATCAGATAAATATCATAAAATAGGAGCAAAGATACCAAAAGGAGCGCTTCTACTTGGTCCACCTGGAACAGGAAAGACTTTGCTTGCAAAGGCTGTTGCTGGTGAAGCAAATGTCCCTTTCTTTACAATTAGTGGTGCAGAATTTGTTGAGATGTTTGTTGGTGTTGGTGCTAGTAGAGTTAGAGATTTGTTTACCCAGGCTAAAACTAACTCCCCAAGTATTATATTTATTGATGAAATTGATGCTGTTGGCAGACATAGGGGAGCTGGATTGGGTGGTGGTCATGATGAAAGAGAGCAAACCTTAAACCAAATACTTGTTGAAATGGATGGTTTTGATACAAATACTAATGTAATCTTATTGGCTGCAACTAATAGACCTGATGTTTTGGATAAAGCTTTATTAAGACCTGGTAGATTTGACAGACAGATTGTTGTTGATGCGCCTGACGTGATTGGTCGTGAACAAATATTAAAAATTCATACGAAGAAAATTCCTTTAACAAAAGATGTTAAACTAAATGTTGTGGCTCAAGGTACTCCTGGCTTGGTTGGTGCTGATTTAGAAAATTTAGTAAATGAAGCAGCTTTGCTTGCAGCAAGAATGAATCAAACTAAAGTTAGTATGAAGTATTTCGAAGACGCTAAAGATAAGGTTATGATGGGTGTTGAAAGGAAAAGCATGGTGCTGACTGATGATGATAAAAAAATAACAGCATATCACGAAGCTGGGCATGCTTTAGTTGCGTATTTTACAAAACTAGCAGATCCTGTACATAAAATAACTATTGTACCAAGAGGTAGAGCAATGGGATTAACAGCACAAATACCTGAAGTTGAGAGATATAACTACTCTAATCAATACTTGCTGGGTAAGTTAGATATTTTAATGGGTGGAAGATGTGCAGAGAAAATTATCTTTAATAATTTTACAACTGGAGCAGGAAATGATATTTCGGTTGCTACAGATATCGCAAAAAAAATGGTTTGTGAATGGGGTATGAGTGAAGCAGTTGGTCCTATGGCTCTTGGTAAAAAAGATCAAGAAGTTTTTTTAGGTAAAGAGATGTCAAAGTCAAATGATTTTAGTGAAGAGAAATCTAGGTTAGTTGATAACGAAATCACTTCGTTAATTAAAAACGCTGAAAAAAATGCTACAAATATACTCAAAAAATATTTAAAGCAATTACACGATGTTTCAAAGGTTTTAATTGAAAGAGAGACTTTAGATAGATCTCAGTTCGAAGATATTGTTGAAAATGGAATATCTGAAAATTTAGGAAAAGAACCTGTCAAAAAAAGAGTAAGACGAAAATCAGTTAAGAATTAAATTGTCTTATAATCCAAACAAAAAGTATCAAATAATGGGTATTTTAAACCTAACGCCAGATTCATTTTATGATGGTTCTAAATTATCTAAAAATAATATTATCCAAAAGTTTAATAAAGTATCGCAGTCTGATATTGTTGATATAGGAGCAGAATCGTCAAGGCCTGGAGCAAAATCACTCACAGAGATGGAGGAAATAAATAGAATTAGTAAATTTTTAAATTTAAATATAAATCATAAATGTTTATCAATTGATTCATATAAAAAAAATGTAATTGAATTTTGTTTAAAAAATGGTTTTAATATGATAAATGATATTTCTGGAGGTGGAAACAAATTTGAAAATATTGATATTGCTGCTAAATATAACGTTCCTATTGTTATAATGCATATGAAGGGTAACCCTATAAATATGCAGGATAATATTAATTATAAATATATAATTAAAGATATATGTAATTTTTTTGAGTCAAGGATTAAATATGTTAAAAAAATAGGATTTGACCTTAATAAAGTAATACTTGACCCAGGAATCGGGTTTGGTAAGACTTTTAATCATAATTATGAAATTATTAAAAATATTAATAAGTTTAAAAAATTTAATTGTAGGATATTAGTAGGTTTATCTAGAAAATCTATGTTGAATTTTAATAGCAATAAACCTGTAGATAGGTTATATAAAAGCATATCTATGCAAGCAATATGCATAAATAATGGAGCAAATATAATCAGAACTCATGATCCTATAGAAACTATTGATTCATTACAACCAGTATTAGAGCTTGAGAAATATTAATGGAAATACAAGATTATATAAATAAATCAAATATTTGTTTTAATAAATATGAAGATTTGAGGAGTTATCTTTGACGATAAAAGCATATCTAAAAAGATTAAAAATTATGAAGATAAAACTTCTGATGAATTGTTTTGGGATGATAAATCTAAAGCACACAAAATTTTAAAAAAAATCAAGATTTTAAATGATGAAAGGGATAGAATTTTAAGTCTAAATTCTAATATTGACCTTTTAAAATTCCATGTTGAAATTGTTAATGATGAAAATGTTGTTAGTGATGAGTCTGTTGAGCATTTAGAAAAAATTTATACTGATTTAAACAATTTTGAAATTTCAAGTATTATGTCAGGTAAGGATGACAAAAGAAATGCAATATTGAATATTCATCCTGGTGCTGGTGGAAAAGAATCAGAAGATTGGGCATTTATGTTATTTAGAATGTATAAAAGATGGATTGACCAAAATAATTTTAATATGAATATTTTAAATTATCAAGATGGTGATGAAAATGGTTTAAAAGATGTCTCTATTGAAATAAATGGTTTAAATGCATATGGTAATTTGCAATCAGAGGGAGGAGTTCACAGATTAGTTAGAATCTCTCCTTTTGATACAAATTCAAGAAGACATACCTCGTTTGCTTCTGTTTTTGTTTACCCGGTTATTGATGATGATATTGATATTGTTATTGATGATAAAGATATTAAAATTGATACTTATAGAGCTAGTGGTGCTGGAGGTCAACATATTAATAAGACAGATAGTGCTGTAAGAATTACCCATATACCAACAGGAGTTGTATGCCAGTGTCAAAACCAAAGAAGTCAGCTTAAAAATAAAAATATTGCAATGAAAATACTTAAATCTAAATTATATGAATTGAAATTAAATGAAAATAAAGAAGAAAAGAACAAATTGAACGAACTTAAAAAAGATATTTCATGGGGTAGCCAAATCAGATCATATGTTTTTCATCCTTATCAGATGGTAAAAGATCATAGGACTAAATACGAAACAAGCAATATAGATAATATATTAGATGGAAATATAAATGAATTTATTAGAAAATATTTATTATTTAACATGGAGAATAAATGAGTGATAATCAAAAGAATTTAAATGAAATTAAAAAATTTAGATTAGAAAAATTAAAATTTTTAAAAGACAATGAAATTGAACCATACCCTCATAATTTCAATAAAAAAAATAATATAAATGATTTAAAAATTAATGCTGATAAACTTATGCAGAAAGATGTCTCTGTGGCTGGTAGAATAATTTCTATGAGGAAAATGGGAAAAACAACTTTTTTGAATCTAAAAGATATGTCGAGTAAAATTCAGGTATATTTAAAAAATGATAATTTAAAAGATAACCAATATGATATAGTCGCAAGAAAATTAGATATTGGTGATATTGTTGGTATAAAAGGTGTTTTATTTTATACTAAAACAAATGAATTATCTATAAAAGCACTAAGTTTAAACTTATTATCTAAAAATCTTCATCCATTACCAAATATGAAAGAAAAAGATAATAAGCTTTTTTTCTCTTTTGATGATAAAGAGCACAGATATAGAAAAAGATATTTAGATTTAATTATAAATGATGATAGTAAAAAAACATTCATTAGCAGATTTAAAATAATCAATAGTATAAGAGAATACCTTAACTTGAATGACTTTGTTGAAGTTGAAACACCAGTTCTACAGCCTTTATATGGTGGAGCTAATGCTAAGCCTTTTAAAACTTATCATAACACATTAGATCAAGAATTATTTTTAAGGATTGCTGATGAGTTGTATCTGAAACGTTTAATTGTTGGTGGTTTTGAGCGAGTATATGAAATATCTAAAAATTTCAGAAATGAAGGTATGGATAAAAATCATAATCCAGAATTTACCATGCTGGAGTTTTATGCTGCATATAACGATGTTTATGATATGATGAAATTAACTGAAGGTATGATTAAAAATTTAGTTAGTAAATTAAATTTAGAAATAGATGGTATTGATTTTAAATCAGATTTTTCTGTATATAGTTTTTTTGAAGTTTTAGATAAGTTTAGTAAAAACAAAATAAGTACGATGAAAACTAAAGATATTCATTCTTTATTAAAGAAAAATAATATTACTTTAGATGATAGTTATGGTTATGCTAAATCTTTAGATAAAGCTTTTTCGTTTTTTGTTGAACCTAATTTAATTAATCCCACTTTCATAGTAGATTATCCAATTGAGTTATCTCCTTTGGCTAAAGTCGAAAGAAATTCTAATGGTGATATAGTTGAAAGATTTGAATTATTTATGAATAAAATGGAAATTGCAAATTCATTTACAGAGTTAAATAATCCTATTGATCAAAAAAATAGATTTTTAGATCAGCAAAAGTTAAAAGATAAAGGAGATGATGAGGCTCAAGTCTTAGATATAGATTTTATTGAAGCTTTAGAAGTCGGGATGCCTCCAACAGGTGGTGTTGGAATAGGTATAGATAGACTTGTAATGATATTAACAAATAAAAAATCTATAAAAGATGTTATATTATTTCCAGCTATGAAAAATGAAATTATTAATAATTAAAAATTTTTTATCTTTTAACAAAGACCATAATAATAGAAAATCAAAATTATCATTATATTTAAATAATTTTTCAGTTTTTATAACAATTTTATCAATAATTTTCATTGTTTTAATTATATCTGTTAACGATGGGTTTAAATTAGTAGTTAATAACTCGTTAATAAACTTTAATGCTAAATATAAAATAACGAATGATTACAATCAAAAATTAACTGATAATGATTTTGATATTATATCATCAGATTTAAAAGATAAAGCATTAATTTCAAAATTATCATCTAGAAAATTAATAGTTAAAAATAGAAATTTTTCTGAACCAGTTAATATAATAGCATTTTCAGATTATAATTCTTTAGTTAGCAAGATAGAAGATAGTTTGGTTTCAGGTACCATGTCTAATGATAAAATTATAATTGGTCAAATTCTTTCTGAAAGACTTAATGTTGATGTTGGATCACAATTAATAGTTATTGATGTAGATTCATCTTCAGTAAAAGAAGTTGATATGATTACTGTTGGTGGAGTTTTTAATACAAATATACCTGATTATGATAGGTATCTAGTATATGGTAATAGAGCATTATTTAGAAAATTTATTGATAATGATTATGATTATTTCTTGACTAATTATAGTATTGAAAATAATAAGACAATAAAATCACAATATAATGTTAATAGCATTTATGATTTAAATAGAAATCTTTTTAATTGGTTGAGGTCATATGACACACCCATTAAAATGTTAATTATTTTTATTCTTATAATTTGTATTTTTAATATTTTGCAAAATAATTTTTTATATATTTCTAGTCAAAGAAAAAACTTGTATTTACTTAAAACAATGGGGCTGAGTAATCTCTATATTTATTTGATGATTTTGCTTAGATCTTTCTTTTCTCTTTCTATTAGTTGTTTATTTGGTTTTACTATTTCATATTTTATATTGATAATTGAGAGTAATATGAATTTTATCAAATTACCCAAATATGTATATTTTACTAATATATTACCAGTTTCTATTGATTACAATTTAATATTTTATATTTTCCCATTAATGTCAATCCTTTTATTTATAATATCAATATTTTTTTATTTTAACTTTATTAATAGATATGAATTTTAAACATTTACTTATATTCTTTTTAAAGGATGTGAACGGTAAGCCAAAATTATCATTTATTTACTCGTTTATTGGTTTGCTAATTGGTTCATATTCAGTCTTTATGATAATGTCAATAATGAATGGTATTCAATTAAATTTTACTGAAAAAATAAATTCTTACCATTATAAGTATTATGTTGATGAATTGATTATTGAAAAAGAACTTTATAATCATGACCATTTCAATTCTGGATATGAAAAAGTTGCTTCTATTAATAAATCAGCACTATACACTAATATTGTAGGTTTCAGTAATTTTAATAAATATTTTAATTCCAAAATTTCAAAATTATCAACTTATAATTCAAATAATTTAATAAATGATAACCATGTTGCAATCGGTAAAAATGTTGCTGATAATCTTAATTTGTCTGTTGGAGATAAAATTTCTATTTTTTATCCTTCTGATATAAATATTGCAACAAGTTTTGTAGAAAATATGGATTTATATATTTACGCTATTTATGATATTGATTTTTTAGATTTCAATAATAATATTATAACATCTATTGACAATTTAAATATTACAAAAGATCATCATTTAAAATTTTATTACGATGATTTGAATTCAACAAATAATAAAAAATATATGAAGAATAATCTTTATTCAAATCTCATAATAGATGGCCTGGAGCTTGAAAAGAAAGTCTATTACTTTTTTGCATTGTTTGCTATAATATTATCGTGTTTTATGTTATTTTCAACAATGATTTTATCTATCAATGAAAAGGTTAAGCAATTCTTAGTATTAAATATTCTTGGAATGAATATAAATAAAATTTCAAGAAAATTATTTATTTTGAATTTTTGTTTTTCATCAATTATTATATTGTTATCAATTAATATTGTTAATGTTTCATTGTATTTATATGAAAAGTATAATTTTTTAAATATTGTTTATAATTCATTTCCATTTTTACCAGGTTATATTTCTTTTAAAAATAGCGAAACAATAATTTTGTTTTTAATTATAACATTAATCATATCATTTTTTTCAACATTACCAATTTATTATCTCGATAGAAAGGAAAGATATGTTAAGTTTTAAAAAAATTAATAAATCATATATAAACAATAATATAAAAAATTTAGTATTAGATAATGCAGAAATTGAAATAAGCAAATCTGAGATTAATTTGATTACAGGAAATTCTGGCGTTGGTAAATCTACACTTTTAAATATAATAGGATGTTTATTAAAGCCTGATAGTGGAAAATTAATAACTGATAAACATAATTTTGATTTAACGATAAATAATTTGTCAAATTATAGAATTAAGACTTTTTCATACTTATTTCAAGATTTTAACTTATTACCAGAGTTTGATGTATATCAAAATTTGTTACTACCTAGCTATATAAATAATTTAGATTTAAATGAAACAAAACGTAATATTGAAGAGTATATGAGCTATGTTGATATAAAACATCTAAAACATTCTTATCCAGAATCATTATCGCATGGTGAAAAACAAAGAGTTGCAATGCTTAGATGTTTACTTGGAGGTAAAAAGATAATTTTAGCCGATGAGCCAACTGGAAATTTAGATGAAATTAATACTAAACTTTTATTAGAATTAATTCTTAATATAAATAGAAAGTTAGAATATACGTTTGTAATTACAAGTCATGATATGAGTTTTAAAAAAATTGCAAACAATATATTTGAAATTAATAATAAAAAGATTATAAAAAAATGAGTGAAAATTATACTTCTGGAATACAAAGGCTGTTAAAGATTGCAAAGGAAGAATCTTTAAAAATTGGTCATTCATATGTAGGTTCAGAGCATTTATTGCTAGCAATTATTAAAGACAATAAAGGAAGTGCGTCAAATACATTAATCGCTGTTGGTTGCAATGTTGATAAAATGAAATTATTGTTAAAAGAATCACTTACTGCTTCAAATGTTACATCAACATTAGGTAATCTTCCTTTAACAAGAAGAGCTGAGAGAATACTTAAAAATTCTTTTGTTGAAGCTAAAAATGACAATAGAAAAACTTCTGGGCAAAATGATCTTTTACTATCAATGCTTCTTGAGAAAGATTGCACTCTAAATAAAATATTTAATTTATGTTCTGTGGATTATTCAGTAATAAAATCATATGTAACATCAAGTAATAATATTAAAATTATTCATAAGAAAAAATATACTGATACAGATAAAGAGTCGACGCTTAAAATGTTTTCAAGAAATATAAGCGATATTGCAATAAGAGGAGAGCTGGATCCTGTTATTGGTAGAAATCAAGAAATTGAAAGATTATCACAAATATTGTCAAGAAGAAAGAAAAACAATCCAGTTCTTATTGGCGAGCCAGGTGTTGGAAAAACTGCTATTGTTGAAGGTCTAGCTCTTAGAATTTTAGAAAAAAAAGTTCCGAGATTATTATGGGATTATACTATCATTTCGTTGGATATACCTGGCATGCTCGCAGGGACAAAATATAGAGGACAATTCGAAGAGAGAATGAGAAAAATGATGCTTGAAATTGAAAAATCTTCAAATATCATATTGTTTATTGATGAATTGCATACAATTGTTGGTGCTGGAAGTGCGGCAGGATCTTTAGATGCAGCTAATATGTTTAAACCAGCGTTAGCTAGAGGTGATATTCAAATAATTGGAGCAACAACTCTTAGTGAATATCGAAAATATATTGAGTCAGATGGTGCTTTAGATAGAAGATTCCAAAAAATTATCGTATATCAACCTTCAATCAAAAGTACTGTTGATATATTAAACGGTATTAAAGATAAATATGAATCTCATCATAAAGTTAAAATTTCAGAAGATGCTATTAAAGCATGCGTAGAATTAAGTGATAGGTATATAAACGATAGATTTTTGCCGGATAAGGCAATAGATATTATGGATGAAGTGTGCTCAAGAATAAGTTTGAATAGCTCTACGGTACCTGAATCAGTAATTAAATTAGAAAAAAAATTAAAACAAATAAATAAAAATAAAAATGATGAAATTATAAATCAACAATTTGAAAATGCTGCAAAACTAAGAGATAAAGAAAAAGATATACTTAAGAAAATCGAATTAATAAATAATAAACTTAAAGTTACAAGTATTGATAAGGATGTAGTAGAAATATCAGATATGGATGTTGCTGATACAGTATCAATAATTTCTGGTATTCCAATCTCAAAAATTAATGAAAAAGAATCGGTTAAAATATTAAACATTAAAGACAATATAACTAAGTCCATAGTAGGTCAGGATTATGCAGTTGAAAAGCTAGTGGCAGCAATCCAAAGATCACGTTCTGGTTTTAAGAATCCAAATCATCCAATTGGTTCATTTATGTTTTTAGGTCCTACAGGTGTTGGTAAAACAGAATTAGCTAAACAATTAGCTCATTCATTATTTAATAAAAAAGAATCTCTTATTAAAATTGACATGTCAGAATATATGGAAAGATATAATGTCTCTAGATTAATAGGTGCACCACCAGGATATGTTGGTTATGAAGAGGGTGGTTTGCTTTCTGAAAAAGTGAGAAGAAATCCATATTCTATTGTATTATTTGATGAGATTGAAAAGGCTCATACTGATGTTTTTAATATTTTATTACAAATATTAGATGAAGGTAAATTGACAGATAGTTTGGGACATGTTATTGATTTTTCTAACACTATTATTATATTAACTTCAAATATTGGTACTCAAAATATTAGCTCAAGTTCAATTGGATTTAATAAATCTAATGAAAAAGATTTTAAAAATGACTTAAATCTAGAAGTTAAAAAATATTTTAAACCTGAATTGTTAAATCGGCTTGATGAAACGATTATATTCAATTCATTAAATAAAGAAAATCTTTTTGATATTATAGATTTACAGTTAAATGATTTGAGGAAAAATTTAAAATCTAAAAATATGTCATTACGTATAAGTAAATCCGCTAAGAATATATTATTAATAAATGGTATACATAGGGAATGGGGTGCACGACCTATTCGTCGAATAATTCAAGATGAAATTGAAAATATTATTTCATTTAAGTATTTGAATGGTGAAATAAAAGAAAATTCTATTATCTACATAAATGGTAAAGGCTCTCAGCTAATTTTTAAATCTAAAGATAAGGCCAAATCAAAATCAAAATCTTTATAACATGACAAAAATGCAGTATTTGTATTTTTTGGCATAATTGTTGTATATATATTTTTTAATTTAAAAATATTTAAGGAGTAATTTATAATATGGGTAAAATTATTGGAATAGATTTAGGAACAACAAATTCATGTGTAGCTGTAATTGAAGGTGGTAAACCTGAGGTTATAACAAACAATGATGGATTGCGTACAACACCTTCGATTGTTGCATTTTCAAAAGATGGTGATACTTTAGTCGGTCAGGCTGCTAAAAGACAAGCAGTTACTAATCCAAAAAAAACTATTTTTTCAGCAAAAAGATTTATTGGCAGATCTTATAAAGAAGTAGTAAATGAAAATAAGAAATATCCATATGAAATTTCTAAAGGTAAAAATGATTCAGTTAATATTAAGGTTGATAGTTCTGAATATGCACCTCCTCAAGTAAGTGCAATGGTCCTTCAGAATATTAAAAAAACTGCTGAGGATTATTTGGGAGAAAAGGTTTCTGATGCAGTAATTACAGTTCCAGCATATTTTAATGATTCACAAAGGCAAGCTACTAAAGATGCTGGTGTTATAGCAGGTCTAAATGTTAAAAGAATTATAAATGAACCAACTGCTGCTGCGCTTGCATATGGTTTAGATAAACAAGGCGATAGAAAAATAGCAGTTTTTGATTTGGGTGGTGGAACATTTGATATATCTATTTTAGAGCTAGGAGATGGTGTTTTTGAAGTAAAATCAACTAATGGTGATACTATGCTTGGTGGAGATGATTTCGATGATATTCTTGTTGAATGGTTAATTGATGAATTCAAAAAATCTGAAAATTATGATTTATCAAATGATTCTATGGCTATTCAAAGACTTAAGGAAGCTTCAGAAAAAGCAAAATGTGAACTATCATCTTCAAAGCAAACTGAAATAAACTTACCATTTATTGCATCAGATGATTCAGGACCAAAAAACCTTTTAGTTAATTTAACAAGAGCTAAATTTGAATCATTAATAAAGTCTACTATTGATAAAATGGTAAAGCCGTGTAAAGATGCTTTAAAAGATTCTAAATTAAGTAATTCTGAGATTGATGAAGTTATTTTGGTTGGTGGATCTACAAGAATTCCTTTGGTTCAAGATACAGTTAATAACATTTTTGGTAAAGAACCAAGTAAAGGTGTTAATCCTGATGAGGTTGTTGCTTTAGGAGCTGCTATACAAGGAGGAGTTTTAGCGGGCGATGTTGAAGATGTTTTGCTTCTAGATGTCACCCCTTTGTCTTTGGGCATTGAAACTCTAGGTGGTGTTTCAACAAAACTTATAGAAGCAAACTCAACCATTCCTGCTAAAAAAAGTCAGGTTTTTTCAACTGCTGCAGATAATCAAACCGCAGTCGAAATTCATATATTACAAGGTGAAAGAGAAATGGCTTCGGGAAATAAATCTTTAGGAAGATTTCATTTAGAAGGTATTCCTGCAGCACAAAGGGGTGTTCCTCAAATTGAAGTAACCTTTGATATTGATGCAAATGGTATTTTAAATGTATCAGCAAATGATAAGGCAACAGGCAAGGAACAATCTATTCGTATTGAAGCCTCAAGTGGATTAAGTGAGGATGAAATTGAAAAAATGAAAAGAGATGCTGAAAAACATAAAGAAGAGGATGCAAAAAACAAAGAGCGTGTAGATACTATTAATAATGCTGATCAAACTATTCATCAGCTTGATACTCAATTGAAAGAACTAAAAGATAAATTATCAAAAGAAGAGTATTCTACTATTGATGAGAAACTAAAAAAACTTAAAAAGGATAAAGAAACTGGTGATGTTGAATTAATTAAAAAATCATTAGAAGACTTAAATCAAGAGTTTCAGAAAATTTCTCAGAAAATGTATCAAAATGCACAGCAAAATGAAACAGCTAATAATCAAGGTTCATCAGCTGATCAGGATTCACAAAAAGATGGTGAGGTAAAGGATGCGGATTATGAAGTTGTTGATGATGAGAAAAAATGATGATATATAGATTTATATTAACTTTATTTCTCTTTTTATTTATCTCATGTAATAATAATGAAGATTTAAATAATTGGGAAAATGCTCAGAATTTATATAATAATCAAGATTTTAATAATTGTTTAGTTGCATTGCACCATATAGTAAATTCAAGTGACAATGAAGATTATATCACTAAGTCTTTATTTTTAATTTCAGAGATTTATCTAAATGAGTTTAAAAACTACGATATAACAATTGAGTTTTTAAATAAAATTCTTTGGGATTATCCTGATTCAGAATTAGCTAAAAGATCATTGTTTACAAAAGCTTATATAAATAGTAATTATATACAATCTTATACTATTGCACAGGAATTATATAACCAATTCTTATCTAAATATCCAGAAGACGATTTAGTACCATCAGTAAAATATGAATTAGATGAACTAAATAAGCATTCGGATACAATTCAGAAATTGTTAAATAAATAACATTAAAATTTTATAGATTTCTTTTAGTTTAATTCTCTATAATCATTTTATATTATTATAGTTAAATATTGATAATTAAAACTTATTATAGGATATTATGGCAAGCACATCAGATTTTAAAAATGGTCTAATAATTAATCATAAAAACAATTTGTGGAAAATCGTTGAATTTCAGCATGTAAAACCAGGCAAAGGCGGTGCTTTTGTAAGAACAAAACTTAAAAATATAAAGACTGGACAGGTTGTAGATGAAACATTTAGAGCTGGACATAAAATTGAAATCATAAGAATCGAAGCTAGAGATTATAATTTTATTTATTCTGATAGTGATTTTTATTATTTTATGGATCAGGAGACTTATGAGCAAATTTCTATTCAATCATCATTTGTCGAAAAAGATACATCAGATTTCTTAGCTGAGAATACACCTGTAACAATAACTTTTGATCCACAATCAAACCCTGTTGAGATAAGAATCCCATCTCATATGAAAATGGAAATTGTTGAAACTGATCCAGGTGAAAAAGGAAATACGGCTCAAGGTGGCACAAAACCAGCTAAGTTAGTAACTGGTGCAGTAATTAATGTCCCACTTTTTGTACAAGAAGGTGAAATTGTCAGAGTTGATACAAAAGAAAAAAAATATATTGAGAGAGTAAAATGAGATTGAAAAATAAAATTTCTAAGCTTATCGATGTAATTAAAGATACAGATATCAATGAAATAGAGATTTCTTCATTTTGGGGTGCTCAAAAAATAAAATTAAGGAAAAAAATACAGTCACAAGTAGTTAATGTTTCAAATAATGAAAATGAACATATTTCAGAACATATAAATATTCCAATAGAAAAAAATACTGCAGAGAATAATCTAGAAGATAAAATTAAAACTACTGAAATTGTAAATGATAATTCTGAAAAAATAACTGCACCACTTGTTGGTACATTTTATGAATCTCCTAAACCTGGTGAACCTTCATTTATTAATGTTGGTGATACAATTGAAGTCGGTCAATCATTATGTATTATTGAGGCAATGAAAATTTTCAATACCATTGAATCAGATCATTCTGGTGAAATAACAGAAATATTGGTAAAAGATGGTCAGCCTGTTGAGTTCGGTCAACCTTTATTTAAATTCATTAAAAAATAATGTTTAAAAAAGTATTAGTTGCTAATAGGGGAGAAATCGCATTAAGAATAATTCGTGCATGTAAAGAAATTGGTATAGATACTGTTGCTGTATATTCAGATGTTGATAAATTGTCTTTACATACAAAATTTGCTGATGAAGCTATTTGTATAGGTCCAGCAGATTCATCAAAGAGTTATTTAAGTATTCCTGCTATTTTATCAGCTGCAGAATTAACAAATGCTGATTCGATCCATCCTGGATATGGTTTTTTATCTGAAAATGCTGACTTCTCAACAATTTGTGTTGAAAATAATTTAACTTTTATTGGTCCAACGTCTGATATTATTTCTACTATGGGTGATAAATCTACAGCAAGAGAAACAATGCGTAAATTAAATGTTCCAATTATACCTGGATCTGTTGGGATAGTTGAGAATTCTGATAAGGGACTTAGTATAGCAAACGAACTTGGTTTCCCTGTTATTATTAAAGCTTCATCAGGTGGTGGTGGTAGAGGTATGAGAATTGTAAATGATCCATTAGAATTCAAAAATGCCTTTGATACTGCACAATCAGAAGCAAAAATCTCTTTCAATGATACAAATGTTTATGTTGAAAAATATTTTATTTCACCCAAGCATATAGAAATACAAATAATTGCTGATACACATGGAAATGTTTATTCATTATTAGATAGAGAATGCTCGGTACAAAGAAGACATCAAAAAGTAATCGAAGAAGCTCCTTCAGCTTTACTTACAGATGAACTTAGAAAAGAGATGTCAGATATGTCGGTTAAAATTGCAAAAGAAGTTGGATATGTTGGTGTAGGAACAATTGAATATTTATATGATACTGAAACAAATAAGTTTTATTTTATGGAAATGAATACTAGGATTCAAGTAGAGCATCCTATTACAGAAATGGTTACAAATTTTGATATCGTAAAAAATCAAATTCTTTGTCATGCAGGTTTAGTTTTACCTGAATGGCTTGCAAAATTAAAGCCGAGAGGGCATTCAATTGAATGTAGAATAAATGCTGAAAATCCAGCTAAAAACTTTATGCCTTCACCAGGTGAAATTACTAGCTTACATATGCCTGGGGGTAACGGAGTTAGAGTTGATACTCATATATATGCAGGTTATAAAATACCTCCTAATTATGATTCTATGATTGCAAAAATAATTGTGCACGCATCATCAAGGAATGAAGCTATAAATAAAATGGTTGGCGTACTTGATGAGTCTGTTATAGAGGGAATAAAGACAACTATTCCTTTTCAAAAACAAATACTAGCAGATGACAGTTTTGTATCAGGGAATTACAATACAAATTTTTTAAATACTTTTCACTATAAGGAGATGGAAAATGAGTAAACAATCAAATTTATTATTTACAAAAGAGCATGAGTGGTTAGAGGTTAATGGTAATGAAGCAAAAATTGGTATAACAAATTTTGCTCAAAGTGAATTAGGTGATATAATTTTTGTTGAATTGCCTGATGTTGGTGATTCTTTTGATCAACATGAAGTATTTGGAACTATTGAAGCTGTTAAAACAGTTGCAGATTTATTTATGCCAATTTCAGGGGAGGTAATATCTATTAATGATAAAATTGAAGATGAACCTGAATTAATAAACTCTAATCCATTTGAAGATGGATGGATTATTAAAATTAAAATCAAAGATGATTCAGAAAAAGGTGATTTATTAAGTGATAAACAATACAATGAGTTGATTAATGTCTAATATTTCAATTACAAATTCACAATTAAATGAAATGCTTAGAAAGCTTTCACTTGAAAGTATTGAAGATTTATTTGAAATAATACCTAATAAATTTAAATATGATATAAATAATTTATCTTTAAAAGATGCATTGTCGGAACAGGAGATAACAAATTATTTTAATGTAATAGCTGGAAGAAACTTAAATGCCTCAAATTCTCTTTTTTTTATGGGCGGTGGTAGCTATGATCATTATATTCCAAAGATAGTTGATACTTTATCAAGTAGGTCTGAATTTTATACAGCTTATACGCCATATCAAGCTGAGGTAGCCCAGGGAACTTTGCAGTATTTATATGAATTTCAGTCAATGATATGTTCTTTATCTGGAATGGAAGTTTCAAATGCTTCTTTATATGATGGTGCTTCTGCTTTAGCCGAGGCTTGTTTAATGTCAATATCAATTACTAAGAATAAAAAAATATTATTATCTAAATCTATACATCCATCTTATGTTGATGTTCTAAAAACATATGTTGACCCTATTGGAGTTGAAATTAATTATATTGAGATGCTAGGTAATGGAACTACTAAAAATTTAACATCATCATTAGATGATTATGCTTGTATTGTAGTACAATCACCAAATTATTTTGGGATAGTTGAAGATTTAGATAGTTTTAATGATGTTAAAGGTAATGCGCTTTTTATAGTTTTATCAGATCCAGTTTCAGTTTCATTACTTAAATCACCTGGTGACTGTGGATGTGATATATACGTAGGAGAAGCTCAATCCTTAGGTAATTATATGTCTTTTGGTGGTCCTAATATTGGTGTTTTATGTTCAAGAAAAAAGTTTATTCGAAAAATGCCTGGTAGAATAATTGGAAAAACAGAAGATGTTGACGGCAAAGTTGCATATTCTATGGTTCTTCAAACTAGAGAACAGCATATTAGAAGAGATAAGGCAACATCTAATATATGTACAAACCAAGGATTGTTGGCTTTACGTTCAACTATATTTCTAGCCTTACTTGGAGAATCTTTAAAAGAAATTGCTAAAATTTGTTATAATAATTGTCAATATGCTGCAGATAAAATAGATAATTTAAATAACTTTAACGTTTATGGTAAAAACAGGTCATTTATTAAGGAATTTGTTATAACAACCGTTGTTTCAGCTACTAAAATACAAGAGGATGCTGCTAATAATAATATTTTAATCGATAAGCCTTTAAATGATAAATCTGATAACAAATTATTGCTAGCATTTACTGAAAAAAGAACTAAAGAGGAAATAGATTCTTTAATAGAGTTTTTTAAACAATATGAGTAGTGATATAATATTAAAAGATATAGAATTAAAGTGGCAAAAAAAATGGTCATCAAATAAATATTTAAAGACAAATTTAAATAATTGTAAAAATAAAAAATATGTCTTAACAATGTTTAGTTATCCATCAGGTGATAAACTTCATATTGGACATTGGTATAATTATGGACCCGTTGATACTTTTGCACGTTTTTTAAAGATGAATGGATTTAATATCTTCCAACCTCAAGGTTTCGATGCATTTGGTTTACCGGCAGAAAATTTTGCAATTAAACATGGAATTCACCCAAAGGTAAGCACTAATAAAAATATTTCTGTAATGAGAAAACAGCTTATGAAAATAGGTGCAATGTTTGATTGGGACAGTGAAGTGATAACATGCAATGAGGATTATTATAAATGGACACAGTGGTTATTTCTAGAATTGTATAATAATAATTTGGCCTATAGATCAGAGGCGATGGTTAATTGGGATCCGGTTGACCAAACAGTCTTAGCTAATGAGCAAGTTTTATCTGATGGAACTTCAGAAAGATCAGGAGCATTAGTTATTCAAAAACCTTTAAAACAATGGTTTTTTAAAATTACTAATTATGCAGATGAATTACTTAATTTTGAAAAATTAAATTGGCCCAATAAAACAATGTTAATGCAAAAGAATTGGATAGGAAAAAGCAATGGAGCTATAATTCAATTTAAAATAAAAAATGTCGATAAAAAAATTAATGCATTTACAACAAGGGCAGATACAATATATGGAGTAACCTATATTGTTTTATCTCCAGAACATGATTATGTAAAATCATATATACCTGAAGAATTTAAATTAAATGTAGCTGATTATTGTAAAAAAACATCACTCAAAAGTGAAATTGAAAGATTAGATACAAAGAAAACAAAAAGTGGTGTATTTACTGGTTTGTATGCTATTAATCCGATAAATAAGAAAGAAGTTCCAATATGGATTGCTGATTATGTATTGACTGGTTATGGTACTGGAGCTATAATGGCGGTTCCTGGTCATGATTTAAGAGATAATGAGTTTGCATTAAAATATGATTTAGAAATTATTGAAGTTGTAAAACCAGAAAATAATAATGATAATTCTGAAGAAATATTTACTTCAAATGGAATATCAATAAATTCAGATATTATAAATGGTCAAACTACTGAAAAATCAAAAGAGATAATTATATCATTTTTAGAAAAAAATAATTGTGGTAAAAAGTATACAAATTATAAATTAAAAGATTGGTTAATTTCAAGGCAAAGGTATTGGGGGGCTCCTATTCCAATTGTATATGACCCTAAAGGTAAACCTCATCCAATTCCTGAAAAATATTTACCATGGGCACTTCCTGATGATGTTGAATACAAGCCAAAGGGAACCTCACCATTAGGCTCTTCGAATGAATTGGTAGAGCGTACAGAAAAGATCTTTGGAAAGGGGTGGAGGCCAGAAATTGATACGATGGATACTTTCGTTTGTTCATCTTGGTATTATCTACGTTATCCTGATTCTAAAAACTCTTCTAATCCATTTACTGATGAATCAAATAAATGGCTGCCTGTAGATTACTATGTAGGAGGCTCAGAACATGCTACTATGCACTTGCTTTATGCTAGATTTATTACTAAATGTTTAAGAGATTTGGGTTATTTGACCTTTGATGAACCATTTAAAAATTTATTTCATCAAGGTACAATAACAAAAGATGGCAATAAAATGTCGAAATCAAAAGGTAATACTGTATCTCCTGATTCATTCATAGAAAACTATGGTTCAGATACTTTTAGATGTTATTTAATGTTTATGGGCCCTTTTGATGAGGGTGGCGATTGGAATGATAAGGGCATTAAAGGTATTGATAGATTTTTACATAGATCATATAGACTGATTAATAAAAACACTAATAATCATATTACAAGTAAAGATGAATATATATATAATCATACTATTGATTATATAACTAAAAATATGCATGAAATGAAGTTTAATACTTGTTTAAGTAAGTTAATGGAATTTGTTAATCACTTTTATGAAATAGGTTTAAGTGATAATTATAAGGATTCGTTTATAAAATTACTTTGTCCTTTTGCGCCTCACCTTTCAGAGGAACTGTGGTCAATTTCAGGTAATGATAATAGCGTATTTATTGAATCATGGCCAAGTTGTGATAGCTCGAAATTAAAAATGTCTTCAGTTGATATTGCTATTCAAGTTAATGGAAAAGTTAGAGCAGTTATTAGCGTTGAAGATAGTTTAAATAAAGAAGATGTTCTATCTTTAGCAAAAGAGCAAGAAAAAATAAAAAAATATTTAGATAAAAAAGAAATTAAAAAAGAAATATATATACCAGGAAAAATAATAAATTTTGTAGTATATTAATAATATGAATAACCCGTTAATAAAAGATAACACTGATAAATATAATTCAGTTCCATTTTCAAAAATTAAAGCAAAGCATTTCATGCCAGCTTTAGATTATGCAATTAATGAATCAAAAAATAATATTGAAAATATTTGTTCTAATCTTGATGAGCCAACTTTTAAAAATACTATTTTAGCTTTTGAAAATTCTTCTAATTTATTAGATCATGTTATAACTATTTATTACCACTACTTCGCTTCAATTGCTGATGATGAAATTAGATCATTGGTTGGAAAGATTAGTGAAATAAGCTCAAAGTTTAGTAATGATATATATTTAAATAATTCTTTATTTGAAAAAATCAAATCTGTTTATTTAAATAAGAATAATTATAATTGCGATAAAGATGATTTGCGCTTAATTGAAGAAACATATAATGAATTTGTTAGAAGTGGCGCAGATTTACAAGATTCAGATAAAATAGAATATAGAAAAATCAGTGAAAATTTAAGCAAGTTAAGTCCAAAATATTCTAATAATGTTCTTAGTGCTACAAATGAAATAAATGATTACTGGATTGATTCTGAAGAAGACTTAAAGGGTATCCCGCAAAATGCTATAGATTTAGCAAAGTCTAATGCAGTTAAAAACGAAAAGCCTGATAAGTGGTGCTTTACATTAGATACTAATGTTGGTATTTTATTGAACAATTGTAAAAGTAGAGCTATAAGGGAAGATGTTTATAGAAAATTTGGTTCTAAATGTAATGGTGGTAAATTTGATAATTCAGAAAATTTGAAAATGATATCAAAATTGAGGGATAAGAAAGCCAAGCTTCTTGGATATAGTACACATGCTGATTTTGTCTTAGATAGAAGAATGGCTAAATCTAAGGAAAATGTATACAAATTAATTGATGATTTGATAGTCCCTTCTCATAAAACTGCATTGAAGGAGTTTGATACCTTAACAACATTTGCAAAAAAAGTTGATAATCTGAGTGATATTACTCCATGGGATTTACCATATTACAGCAATAAGTATAAAAAAGAATTCTATGATTTTGATGATGAATGTTTAAGACCTTATTTTAAATCAGAAAATGTAATTAATGGTGTATTTGAAGTAGCTAACAAACTTTATGGTTTGAATTTCAAAAATTTAGATAATGTAGATAAGTTTCATGAAGAAGTTTGTGTATACGAAGTAACAGATATTGATAATAATTATATTGGTCTTTTATATCAAGATATTCATCCAAGATCAACAAAACGCGGTGGGGCATGGATGAATCAATTAAAAGGACAGGGCTTGAATGGAAATTTAATTCAGCAGCCTCATGTAACATTTAATTGTAACCTAACAAAATCAACTCCTGATAAGCCTGCTCTTTTAAGTCTAAATGAAGTTAGAACTATCTTTCATGAATTTGGACATTGTTTGCATGGATTATTGACAAATGTTAAATATAAATCGCTAGGTGGTATGAGTGTATATTGGGATTTTGTTGAATTACCTTCACAGATATTTGAAAACTGGCTTTTAGAGCCAGAGGTTTTAAATATGTTTGCTTATCATTATGAGACTAATAAGGTTATACCAAATAATTATATTAATAAAATAAATGAGTTAAAAACTTACATGTCTGGCTCAATGTCATTGCGACAATTACAGCTTTGTAAAATTGACATGGCATGGCACGATGGTTATAATGATATAGAGAATGTTGAAGAATTTGAAAATGAAATTTTATCAGACTATAAAATTCTCCCTCAAGTAAAAGGAAATTCAATCTCTCATGCATTTTCACATATTTTTAGTGGAGGTTACTCAGCTGGTTATTATTCTTATAAATGGGCTGAATTACTAGAGGCGGATGCTTTTGATAAATTCAAGAAAGATGGTATCTTTAATAAACAAACAGCTAGTGATTTTAAAGATAATATTTTATCAAAAGGTAATACTGACCATCCTATGAATTTATATGTTGGCTTTAGGGGTCGTGAACCTAAAGTTGATGCACTCCTAAAGAAAACAGGTCTTGCAAATTCCTAATGATATATTTATTAAGTTTATTAATATTTATTTCATTTTCACATACAACTAATAAAGCAGAATTAATTGAAATATCATTTGGAAAAAACCAACCAACTGGAGAGTTTGGTGATAGGTATGCAGATGATGGTTTTTCATTTAGAGTTTCCTATTCAAAATCATTTGAAAACAATGGATTATTTAAATATCAATACAGTGGCCAATATATACATTTTGGTACTAATTACTATACGGATCAGTTTTTAATGGAGAGTGGAACATATGGTCCATCAGTTAATGTTAGAAATAGAGAGCAAGCTTTTTTATTTAGTGCTGGATTAAGATTAACAGCAACTCAAGGAATTTCAAAAAAAGGTATGTTTAGACCTTATGTAGGAAGTTCGATAGGATTAGCATTTTTTAATGAGAAAACAATTTGGGATTGGGGAAATGATTTTCAGTTTGATGATTGTTCAGGTACAGAAATTTTATTGTCTATATTATTTCAAGATATAGATTGGTGTGATAATAATAGTTCTATGCAAAATACTTTACATTCAAAAGTTGAGCCCGTATTTACTTTAGATTTAGGTACTAATTTATTTTTTAAAGAAAATCAGAAAATTGGCGTTGATTTTGGCGTTAGATATAATATGGTTACTGGCTTAAAAAAACCTTCTGTTGTCTATGATTATGAAAATGATACTCATAGTTATATAATAGATAAATTAAAAGTTGATTACTATACAATCTATTTTGGTTTATCTTTTAAATTAGATCCATTAAGAAAGGATAAAAGGAAGAGTAAAAGAGATAAAGGCAGACATATTTAAATATTTGGTTAATATATTATGAGACATAATATATATTATCAGAAATTTATATATCCGATTAAACGGCTGGTTTTATAATGCTATTGAATTGTTATTCAACTATTTTAACATACATTGGTTTGTAAGGATTAGAACCGTCTTACTAGAATACGATTCCTTTCTAAATAGTTATTTATGACA
>CEWO01059438.1_pt1 | contig 23253 bp, 17 predicted proteins | sample 361561 | NCBI WGS metagenome assembly CEWO01 (sample SAMEA2623627, study PRJEB7988) | marine metagenome | isolation source: saline water (ENVO:00002010), including
TCACAAGTAAGTTATTTGGAAGGGTGTACAGCTCCAATGCGAGATGAAAATCAATTGCATGCTGCAGTAGTAGAATTAATCGCTATGGACGATGCAGATATAAAATATTCTACTGTGCAAAACTGGTACCCAGGAAATGCAGAGGGTGTTGGTGGAGTTTTCAACTTTGTAACTAAAAGAGGCATTTGTCATAAAAACGCAAAAATCTCTTGGACACAAGTAGAGACAGGTTCAGCAGTAACTTGGAAGTATCCTTCTTGTATTTTGAAAGGAGATAACTCAATTGGAGAATTTTTCTCAGTAGCGGTAACTAATAATTTACAGCAAGCAGATACTGGAACAAAAATGATTCATTTAGGGAAAAACTCTAAGAGTACTATTATCGCAAAAGGAATATCAGCAGGAAAAAGTGATGGAAATTATAGAGGATTAGTTAAGATTTCAAAGGGGGCTACTAATTCTAGAAATTTCTCTCAATGTGATTCTTTACTTATGGGAGATAAATGTGGGTCTCACACTTTCCCTTACATTGAAGTTAAAAACAACTCTTCCAAAGTAGAGCATGAAGCAACTACCTCAAAAATTGGAGAAGATCAAATATTCTATTGCAACCAAAGAGGGATAGGAACAGAAGCTGCAATTGCCTTAATTGTAAATGGTTATTGCAAGGATGTGCTTAACCAATTGCCAATGGAATTTGCAGTAGAAGCACAAAAATTATTAGAAATCAGCCTTGAAGGTTCGGTAGGTTAAAAAAAAAAAAATGTTACAGATAAAAGACTTAAAAGCAACAATTGAAGATAATCAAATCTTAAAAGGAATAAACTTAGAAGTGAAGGCAGGGGAAATCCATGCTATAATGGGACCTAACGGTTCTGGGAAAAGTACCCTCTCTGCAGTAATTGCTGGTAATGAAGACTATGAAGTTGAAGGCGGAAGCATTACTTTTAACGGAAAGGATTTATTGGAATTAGATCCAGAGGAAAGAGCACATAATGGTGTTTTTCTTTCTTTCCAATACCCTGTTGAAATTCCTGGAATTTCAGTTTCTAACTTTATCAAAACTTCAATTACAGAAAAAAGGAAAGCCCAAGGGTTAGAGCCTATTCCAACTAAGGATTTGTTAAAAATGATGCGCGAAAAGATGGAGCTTTTAAGTATCAAGCAAGGTTACTTATCGCGTAACATGAATGAAGGATTCTCTGGTGGAGAAAAGAAAAGAAATGAGATTTTTCAGATGGCAATGTTAGAGCCTAAATTAGCTATTTTGGACGAGACTGATTCTGGGTTAGATATTGATGCGCTTAGAATTGTTGCTAATGGAGTAAACAAACTAAAAAGTGCGGATAATGCAACTATTATTATTACGCATTACCAAAGATTATTGGACTATATTATTCCAGACTTTGTACATGTATTATACAATGGTAGAATAGTTAAGTCGGGTGGAGCAGAATTAGCAAATAAGCTAGAAGAAAAAGGGTATGATTGGGTAACTAAAGAAGAAGATAAAAAGTGGGCTTAATTGAAAATTTAAAATCGTATTCGGAAAGGGCACAGATTTCTGCTGAAAAGAAAGAGCTTTTTACTTCTTTCATGGCAAAAGGATTCCCAACAACCAAAGATGAGGAGTGGAAATACACTTCACTTAAAAAGATAATCACTAAAGAATATAATATTGAAAATACAGGAGAAATTATCGATTCCTCTACAATTGAAAAATATTCTTTAGGATTTAAGAATAGAATTATTTTTTCTGATGGGAAACTCATCTTTAGTCCAAATATCAAAGGAGTAAATATTAATGGTTTTTCTAATTTTGGAAGTAATACAGCTGATAGTATTTTACAACTGAATAAAGCCCTTGCTCAAAATGGATTTACTATTTCAGTGGATAAAAACACTGTACTAGAAAGTCCGATTGAAATTTTGTTTTTTACAACTACAGAAAATAATTTTTCTCAATACAGAAATCTAATTTCTGTGGGAGATAATACTGAAGTAAGGTTTGTTGAAAGAATTCAAACCCTCAATGATTCTGCTTCAATGATAAATCATTTTACTCAGATACATTGCGCTAAAAATACAAAAGTAGAATACAACAAAATACAAAACAATACAGCAGAGTCTAGATTGATTGATACAGTAAATGTATATCAAGAACAAGATTCTACTTGCGATATTAACACGCTTATTTTTGGTGGCTTATTCACTAGAAATAACTTAAATTTTGAACAAAATGGTTCTAATTGCGAAAGCAATATGAATGGTGTTTCAATATTGGATGATAATCAGCTTGCTGACAATCATACTTTTGTAGATCATAAAAGCGCACACTGTAGAAGTAATGAGATGTACAAAGGTGTTTATTTAGGGCATTCCAAAGGAGTATTTAACGGTAAAATTATGGTGCGTCCTGATGCACAAAAAATTGACGCATTCCAGTCTAATAACAACTTATTATTAAGTGATAATTCAACTATTGACAGCAAGCCACAATTAGAGATTTATGCTGATGATGTAAAGTGTAGCCATGGTTGTACTATTGGGCAATTGGATGAAAAAGCACTTTTCTATATGAGAAGTAGGGGGATTGGCATTGAAGAAGCAAAGGCAGTTTTAACCTACGCATTTGCATCTGAAGCAATTGAAAATATCTCTGTAGAAGAAGTGAAATTAGTAGCCCAAAAATTAGTAGCCCAAAAACTAAATGTTGATTTAGATTTCAGTGTATAAATGTTAGATATTAACAAAATACGCGAACAATTTCCTGTCCTTACACGAAAAGTTAACGGACAAAACTTAGTGTATTTTGATAATGGAGCTACAACACAAAAACCACAATCGGTCATTGATGCTGAATCAAATTATTATACTAATGAAAATTCCAATGTACACAGGGGAGTTCATTTTTTAAGTGGATTAGCAACCGATAAATTTGAGGAAACAAGAAATACAATTAAGGATTTTATTGGGGCAAAACAAAATCATGAAATCATCTTTACCAAAGGAACAACTGATTCCATTAACCTGGTTGCAAATGGATTTAGAACTTTATTACAAAAGGGTGATGATGTAATTATTTCTGAGTTAGAGCACCACTCAAATATTGTACCTTGGCAAATGTGTTGTGATATTTCTGGAGCAACTTTAAAGATAATTCCAATTACTGATAAAGGTGAATTAAATATGATGGTGTTTGGAGAGCTCCTTACTAAAAACACAAAATTGGTAGCGGTTTCTCATGTTTCAAATGCACTAGGAACTATAAACTCTATTGAAGGTATTATTGAAAAAGCACATAAGGTTGGTGCACAAGTTCTGATTGATGGAGCGCAAGCAGCTTCTCATATTACGTTGGATATGCAAAAACTGGATGCTGATTTCTATTGCTTTTCAGCACATAAAATGTATGGGCCAACAGGCGTTGGAGTATTGTATGGCAAAGAAAGCGCATTAAATGAGCTTCCTGTCTATCAAGGTGGTGGAGAAATGATAAAAGAAGTGAGTTTTAGCGGAACTACGTATGCAGAATTACCCCATAAATTTGAAGCTGGAACACCTAACATTTCTGGGGTAATTGCTTTTAAAAAAGCCATTGATTTTATTACAGACCTAGGTGTTTCAGAAATTGCAAAATATGAGGAAGAACTATTGCAATACGCAACTGCTGAGGTATTAAAAATTGAGGGACTTAAAATTTATGGGACAGCTGCACATAAATCAGGTATTATTTCATTTAATATTGAAGGATTACACCCTTATGATATAGGTATGATTATAGATAAAATGGGAGTTGCCATCCGAACAGGGCATCATTGTACACAGCCTATAATGGAAAGATATAATATCCCTGGAACTGCTAGAATTTCTTTTGCAATATACAACACTAAAAAAGAAATTGACATCTGTATAAGCGCTATTAAAAAAGCAAAAAAAATGTTATCCTAAATGAACACTATTACAGAAATTCAAAAAGAAATAATCGATGAATTCAATATGTTTGATAGCTGGATGCAGAAGTATGAACACATGATTGATTTGGGGAAAACACTTCCAATTATAAGTCCAACATATAAAACAGATGAGAATCTAATAAAAGGATGTCAAAGTAGAGTTTGGCTGCATGCAGAAAAAAGGAATGGTAAAATAATCTATACCGCAGATAGTGATGCTATTATGACAAAAGGCATCATTGCCATACTAATTAGAGTCCTTTCTAATCAAAAACCATCTGAAATTTCTAATTCAAATTTAAGTTTTATTGATGATATTGGGCTTAAAGAGCAGCTTTCCCCTACTAGAGCAAATGGACTTGTTTCGATGATAAAAGAAATGAAAATTTATGCCTTAGCATTCAATAACTAATTATGGAAAAAGAAGAGGAATTACAAAAAATAGGAGAACAGGTTATTAAAGTAATCTGTGAAATTTATGACCCTGAAATACCAGTAAATATTTATGACCTTGGTCTTATTTATGACGTAAAAGTAAGCGATGAGTACAATGTAAAAATTACTATGACGTTAACCAGTCCCAACTGTCCTGTTGCAGAAACATTGCCAGCAGAAGTTGAGGAAAAGTGTAAAGTTGTTGCTAAAGTAAAGGATGTAAAAGTAGAAATCGTTTTTGAGCCAATATGGACAAAAGATATGATGAGTGAAGAGGCAAAATTAGAATTAGGAATGCTCTAAAATGGGTGGAGAAATTATAAATAGAGTTGCAAATTCAGAATTAATTACTATTGATTTAACAGATTATGCTCCTAAAATACAAATCTCTGAAATTGATTTAAAGGATTTTCTTTTTAATGGAATAATTCTAAAAGAAAAAGAATTTCGAAAATCTTTAAAAGAGGTTGATTTTACAATATATCAAGATAAAATTACGGCATTATATTGTAGTGTCAATGCAATTGTACCTATGTGGGCTTTTATGTTAATTACTTCTTATTTAAAAACAGCTAATTCAGATGTCTATTATGGGAAAAAAGAAGATGTATTTCTGAAAATTTTCACTGAAAATATTAATGACATAAATACCGCAGAATTTGAAAATAAAAAAGTAATCGTAAAAGGTTGCGGTCAAATTCCACTTACCGAAGGCCTATATATTGCAATTACTAAAAAATTGCAGAATAGAGTTAGTAGTTTAATGTTTGGTGAGGCATGCTCTGCAGTGCCTGTTTTTAAAAAACCTAAATTTTAGTTCTCTGCTTCAAAGGTTTTTCTAGAATGCTCAACTGCTTGATTGATTTGATTTAATTCTTTAGCTGTAAAATCACGATAAGAGCCTACCGGGATATCTAATTTTATATTCATAATCCTAACCCTTTTAAGTTTCTTCACCTCATAATTCAAATATTCGCTCATCCTTCTAATTTGTCTATTAAGGCCTTGAGTTAAAATGATTTTAAACGTTTTTTTTCCCGTTTGCTTAACAAAACATTTTCGAGTAATCGTATCCAAAATAGGAACTCCATTAGACATTGCTTTAATAAACTCTTGAGTTACTGGTTTATTAACAGTTACTTCATATTCTTTTTCATGATTATTGTGAGCTCGTAAAATTTTATTTACAATATCTCCGTCATTAGTAAGAAAGATAAGCCCTTCAGATGGCTTATCTAGCCTGCCAATCGGAAATATTCTAGTTGGATAATTAATATATTCAATAATATTATTTTTTTCTCTTTTTGTGTCAGTCGTACAAACTATTCCCTTAGGTTTATTAAAGGCGATATACACCATTTTTTTCTTTTTAGGACTATTGACAATTTTTCCATTAACTAGCACCTCATCCTCTATTGATATTTTAGTCCCCATAAGTGGAATTTCTCCATTTATCTTTATCCTTCCCTGTTCTATTAATTTGTCAGCCTCTCTTCGTGAGCAAACGCCAATTTCTGATAAAAATTTATTTATTCTAGTATATTTTATATCTTCCATTTAGCCTTTTCCGTTACTTTTAATTATAATTTAGAAATTCTCATGCCACAAACTTATAATTATTATTCGAATAATAATTGTTAACAATACCGCTTAAAAAGAATCTGCTAGAGTACAACAAGAGCAAGATATTATTATAAATTTGCGTAAATAAAAATTAAACCCATGACAAAGAACCTATTATCAATTCTAATGGCAGGATTTTTCTCATTTACAGCAATTGCTGATGAGGGGATGTGGATGCCACAACTTTTAAAAGTAATGAACGAGAGCGACATGCAAGCGCATGGACTTAAGTTAACTGCTGAAGATCTGTACTCTGTAAACAACTCATCATTAAAGGACGCTATTGTCTCTTTAGGTGGTTTTTGCACAGCCGAAATGATCTCCTCAGAAGGATTATTACTTACAAACCATCATTGCGCTTTTGGATCTATTCAAAATCATTCAAGTGTAAGTAATGACTATTTAAAAGATGGTTTCTGGGCTATGAGTCGTGATGAAGAATTGCCTAATGAGGGGTTAACCGCATCCTTCTTAGTAAGCATTGAAGATGTGACGACAAGAGTACTTGAAGGACTGAGTAATGATATGACTGAAAAGGAAAGAAGAGCAAAAATACGAGAAATATCTAACGCTATTATTGAAGAGGCTACAGACAGTTCACATTATAGTGCAAGAGTAAAATCATTTTTTGGAGGAAATGATTTTTATATTATGAAATATGAAACTTTTACTGATGTTAGATTAGTTGGAGCTCCTCCTTCTGCAATTGGTAAATTTGGAGGAGATACTGATAACTGGATGTGGCCAAGGCATACTGGTGATTTTGCCTTATATCGTATTTACTGCGCTCCTGATGGCAAGCCTGCTGATTATTCTGTAGAAAATATTGCATATAAACCAAAACATCATCTACCTATTCAACTAAATGGAGTTGATAATGGTGAGTATACCATGATTTTTGGATTCCCAGGAAGAACTAATAGATTTCTTACCTCATATGGTGTCGAAGAATCTTTAGAAATTACTAGCCCAACAACTGTTGAAATTCGTGATGAAAAATTAGCTATAATGAAGGCTGGAATGGATGCTAGTAAAAAAACTAAAATTCAGTATGCTGCAAAATATGCCCAAACTTCTAATTATTGGAAATACTATATCGGTCAATCTAAAGGATTAAAGTCGATGAGAGTTTATGATAAAAAAGTTTCGTTAGAAGATGAATTTAGAGCTTGGGTTGCTGACTCTAGTCAAAGGGCTGAAAAGTATGGCCAAGCATTAGATTTAATTGAAAGCGCATACTACACTAACAAAAAAATTGCACTTAACAGAACCTACTTAAATGAGGCTATCTTTGGTGGTGCAGAAATTATGTACTGGTCATTTAGAATGAATAGAGCAATTTCTTCTCTTCCTTCTGAGGGCAAGGAAAGAAATATTGCACTAAGAAAAATTAAAAAAGATGCTAATGATTTCTATAAAAATTATAATGCATCTATTGATGAAGAATTATTTGGGGCAATGCTAGAAATGTACTACTATAATGTGCCAAAAAATCAACACGCTAAAGTTTTTAAAACAATTGAAAATCAACTTTTTGGATTTAAAAAATTAGACTTTAATTGGTATGCAAAAAATGTCTTTAGAAGATCTGTTTTTTCAAGCAGAGAAAAATTCTTTGCATTTTTAGAAAATCCATATGCTGCAAAAATAGAACGAGATCCAGCTTATAAAACTTTAATGTCAATCTATAATAAATATATTGAAGAAATTTTGCCAAAAAGGACAATTGTAAGAGAGAAGCTTGCAAAAGGGAATAGATTATTTATTGCTGGCCTTAGAGCAATGAATCCTGATAAAAAATATTATCCTGATGCAAACTCAACTATGAGAGCAACTTATGGAAATGTTGGTGATTATATGCCTGGAGAGGCAATGCATTATGAGTACTATACAACAATTGACGGAATCATGCAAAAAGAAGATGCTACAAATGAAGAATTTAAAGTTCCGGAAAAATTAAAAGAACTTTATGAAATTGGTGATTACGGACAATATGCTGATAAAGATGGCAACTTAAGAATTAATTTTATTTCAAATAATGATATTACTGGAGGAAACTCAGGCTCTCCTGTAATTAATGCGTGGGGTGAAATTGTCGGTACCGCTTTTGATGGAAACTGGGAAGCTATGAGCGGTGATATAGCTTTTGAGAAAGAAATCCAAAGAACAATCTCTGTTGATATTAGATATACAATGTTTATCATTGATAAGTTTGCTGGAGCAACTCATTTAATTAATGAGATGACTATTGCCCCTAAACATCCTGAGAAAATGTCTGCAAAAGAATTAGTCGAATCTGAAATGACTGCTGCTTTAGAGAATCCTAATACTATTGTAAAAAAACTAGAAACAAAAGAGTATTTAGGCGATCTGCTTCCTGTATTTGATATGCATTCATTTGGTTCAGCTTTTGATATGGCAGTTGAACAATATGGGTCCTCAAAAGAAGAAAGATTTTGGTGGAAGGGTAATGTGTATACTACTGAAAAAAGATAATCTCTGAATACATAAAAATAAAAGCTCTATCAAATTGATAGGGCTTTTATTTTTGTAAGGTGATAAAGCCAATACTTATTGAACAAATACTTTATGACTCTCCATTTCTTTATCAGATATTAAGCTAATAGAATAAAGGCCTTTTTGAAGAGAAGAAAAATCTATCTCTATTTTCTGTTGGGAAGTAGGTCTCACGAAATACACAATAGATCCTAGACTATTATATACTGCAATAGTATTAATCTCCTCTTCTAAACTATTAATATAAATCTTGCCTGTAGTTGGATTGGGGTATAAGTGCATTCTTGATTTAGAGAAATTACTTGTCTGTGTTGGTGCAAAAGAGATTTTAGACACTCCTGTGCTAGTTGCAACCCAAACATTGTCTGCAGAGTCAATTGCTAAATCTTTTACATTTGGACCTGCTAAACCATCAGATATATCAAAGTCTATCCACTGACTTCCATCCCACATTGCAACTCCTCCTTCAGCTAAATAACCAACATAAATAGCAGTCCATATTCTTCCATATGAATCTATTTCAATATCTACAACCGGATTCAAAGTGTCAGGAGGGGCTAATAAATACATTTGAGTATAATGTGTAAAAGATGTATTAGAAGCATCTAAAACTGACATCCCACTACCAGTACCTATCCATTTATTATCTTGATTGTCTATTATTAGATCTATCACATTTTGTGAAAGTAGACCATTTGAAGTATCGTATGTGGTAAAAGTGATTCCATCAAAATGAGTAATGCCTCCTAAAGGCGAAGCAAACCACTTATCTCCATTTGAATCAAAAGCAGTAGCATTGACTCCGCTCCAATGTAAATCTGGAGAAGAATAAGATATCAAGTTTATTCCGTCAAAATGTGAAACTCCCATATTTGTACCAATCCAAATATCATCTGGAGAGTTTCCATTTACATCTATACTCTTAACTTGATTACTATTCAACCCATTTGAAGTGGTGTAAGCTGTAAAAAAAGGTCCTGGATCATTCCAAACATTAATGCCATAATCTGATCCAATCCAAATCGAATTAATAGTACCATTAATGACCTTAATATTATTTGACAGCATATTAGGATAAGTAGTGCTGTTAAAATTAGTCCAATTTAATGTTGATGGATCATAATTTTGCAAGCCAATACTAGTTCCAAACCATATATTATCATCAACATCAACATGAATACATTCAACAAAATTACTAGCCAAACCATCAGCAATCGTGTAATTTGTAATTGTTTGAGCTCCTAATTGGAGTGCGAATACACTAATCGATAATATGACTATTTTTTTCATTTCTATTTAATTTTAATAACTTTTACTATCTGATTTTTATCTTTCAAAGATATAAAATACACTCCTGAATCCCAATTAGATGTTTGAATCATGGTTGTATTTGGCAAAGAATAAATGATTTTTCCTAAAATATCTCTCACTACTATATTCTCTTTCTTGTCAAAGTATAATACATCAGAAAAAGGGTTTGGATAAATTTTGATACTTTCATTTATATCATCTATTAAATTAGGAAAATCATTATTTCCATTAAAGGTTGGTGTTAGCATTGTGAACTGTCCCAATCCATTAGGACTTCTTCCAAAAGCTATATCATCTAATTGAGGAAGATACGTTATTGAATCAATAACTGAACTATCTGTATTAGAAAGCAACACTTGTTCTCCAAAATTAGATAATTGAAAATTTGCATGCTCCTCTCCTTGGTTTCCGTCCTCATCAGCCCAAATAATTAAATACGAATTTGGCTGAATGACATAATTTGGTAAATCCCACTTGTGAAAATAGGCAAGCGTATCAGTTAAAAAGAGTCCGTTTGTTGATATTGGGGAATTAGTTGTGTTATACAATTCTATCCAATCTTCATACTTGCCAGTATTATCCGAGGCTACACTTACATTATTAGACATTATCTCATTGATTACCAGATCTCCTATGCTAATTCCAAACTGAATAGTATAATACTCATAAGCTGCCCGTTCAGGAGAAAATACACCTGCACTGTCATTATCAGCATATAAATAGTAGTCTACTGAGTTACTACAATTACTAATTTTACCGCCATAAATGCCGTCACCTGAGATACCATCATTATGATTCCCATCATCATACATCTCTACTAATTTAAATCGCTCATTCTTCCCAAATCGATAAGCTACAGCTGCAAAAGTTGCATCTAACACCTCTGCCGTTATCCAAATATCATCTCCTAATGTAGGATTTTGAGAACTATATGAAATATTTGAAATAATCGGCTCTCCAGAATATCCAGGATATGAACTTAAATAAGCTGATCGACTATCCATTAATTCAGTAATGCCGGGGCACATTGACGCTGTCAATGAAACTTGATTAGTAAGGTTATTAGTAAAATCTAGATACGAATAAAATTTATTTGTGTCATTTTGAACATCCTGATCAATCAAATTTTGCAAACTTTGTCCTCTGGAAAAATAATCCTGATTAGCAAAGTTTTCTTCTATTATTGTGCGTATATGTGCTAAATACATTTTGCGATTTCTTTCTTTTTGAAACAACTTTTTCAAAAGTGGTCTTGGTGAAACTGACATTAAACTATGATGTATTAATGGATCCATTTCTTGTGCTTGTAAAATATCAAATCCGTTAAAATATGACTGAGAAGCATCTGTTAGTCTAAAGCCTCCAAATGACATATTTAAATCCCAAATTATTGGATTCCACTGCCCAGAATGATCTCTATATAGATAATAGTTTTGCGAATATCCAATGTAAGAATCAAAATTTATCATTGAGTAATTTAATGCATGCATCCATAAAGTTCTATCAATATTTAATACATGATAAACACTGTCTGAAAAAGTATTTAGTGTATCTATCAAATTATATAAATCTTCCCACCCATGATTAGATTTAAGACTATAAAATGGATAATAATCACTACTATCTAATCCATGTGTATTGCTTAAATTTGAATTTTCACCTCCAATCTGAATATTTATATTCTCTGGATTACATTTAAAAAATGCATTATACTTACTGTCAAAATGATCTATCAAAAATGATTTATTTACTGCTTCTACATTAGTATATAAGCCCCATAAGGTATCATTTATATATAGATTAGTAAAGTTTGCTTGAGACGCAGGCATATACTTACGACAAACTTCATAAGAAAGAACTTCTCTAATAAAAGAAGGGTCTTGATAAATATTAGATAACTTGAGCTTATCTACACCTTGATGGTCTTGTCCTTCTATTATGTAATCTAGCTTAATATTAAATGGGTTTTTTAACCGATTGACACTAACCGAGCTAAACCCTTTATATCTAACCCCAACACTGTCATATACATCTCCATCAATAATTAAGTCGGCTAATATTCTTTCATTATCCCCCTGGACATACAAACTATCTAGCTGATAGTCCCAATCAGAATCATAAAAATATAAGCGAACCTCCCTTATCGTATCGGTATCATAAAAATTAGATTGAGAAAATAAACTTAGATTTAATAAAAAAACAAATATAAATATCAGGTATCTCTTAAGCATGTTTTATTTTATATACGAAATCCGCTTTGTATATGCCTTTCCTGTATCGCTTATTATATTTACAATATAAACTCCTTCCGAGAATTCTTCTAAATTAATGTTTTCATGAAAATTACCTGAGAAATCTTTTACCTCCTGACGGAAAATTGATTTTCCTAATATATTGTTTACTTCAATAGTAATGTTAGATTTAGTCGCCGATTCAAATACAATTGTAACATCAGCATTTGTTGGGTTTGGATAAGCAGTTAGTGTCATATTAACTAATTCTTCATTAATTCCTGTAGTTAAAAAACAAGATGTAGTTGCAGTATTATTCATATAGGGCTCTAATGCAATAATTCCAGGATAATCACATTCATATCTGAATCCTTTTTGAGATTGTGAATTATAAGGGCCCCATACTATAGTGCCATTTTCATCCACTTCATACATTACTCCAGCCCCTCCTTGTCCTCCTGAAGCATTAACATAAATATTTCCGTTTGACATTCTATCTGATGCAGACTGTCCAGATGCAGAGTAAGCACATTCATATCTAGTAGTGTATGAAAAAGGTTCAAATGGTTGTCCAGGAGTTCTTAAATAGGTGTTTGTTGCTGCATCCCAAGGAGCGTCAATACCATCAATTGCCGATACATTATTACTAACACCTCTATTATTAAAAATTTGTAAAAATCCACCATTAGGCCTTCCATCATTAGCAATCCATCGTACATCATGTACTGCACTAGGAATTACTTGGGTTCCTGAAACATTATAATTTGAAGGGTTGCCCCATCTATACATAATATCGCCTCCCATGCCAGAATTACCTCCAGTATGACCAGCAGCCTCAGCAGTTGTTGTACTGTGATCAATAATAAAAATTTCTGATGCATGACGAGAAGAAAAAGCTATTTGATCTAACTCCTCATTATAATCTACTCCATTTACATGAAACCAATCACCGCCGCCGCCAGGACCGCCACCACCCGATATCATATTGATATCGATTAATTGTGGGTTATCAGATATTACTCCATAATTTGGTTTATTAGGATCTGTGTCCTGTATTAAGTGGTCCCAAATATGCCATTCCCAAACAATAGTAGCTCCTCCATTCCCATCAGGAGCTAATTCAATAAAATGAGTTGGCCATTTATCAGATGTCGCATTATTATAACCTATGTCATTTAATTCATTAGCGGTCTTAACTTCCCATGCTGTAAGTAGAACATTGTCTCCAACTAAAGTTAAATCGTGATGACTTAAATGGTCAGCCGTTGAATAAATATAATCCCAAACAATTGTCCCATCTGGAGCAATTTCCTGAACTCTACCTGCATCTGCAGCCCCATTAAGTATATTACCATTATTTTTAGTGCCTCTAACTAGATTTCCATTCTCTTTTAACTGAACAGTATAATTACACTCGGTTGTCAAATTCCAAGTATGTGCGATATTCTGATTTTCATCAATCAAATAAGTTGTATTTGAGCCTTGCGAATTGTATAATGCAAATCCATTAAAAGACTGTGCATTAACAAAGATTGATGATGCAAATAATGTTAGTGCGATTAATATTAAAAATAATATTTTTTTCATTTTGTGTTAAAGTATTTTTTTATTCTTATTTAGAGTTCAATTATTGTGAGATTATCTTCTTATATATAATCCCATCAATAGTCTTAATTTGCATAAAATATATTGAATGAGGATATCTTTCTAAGTTAACAGTAGTTCTGTATTCTCCAGTATGATTTATTGTGCTTTCTTTATAAATAGATTCCCCAATAGAGTTAAAGATTATAAGTTCTAAATTACTTTTTTGAGTATTTATAAATTGTATATTTATGAGGTCTTTAAATGGGTTAGGAAATAGCTTAAGTTCAGTTATCCCATTATCATATATTGACACATTTATACATTCTAACTCGCAATCTGATAAAGATGAATACAAGCCTTGGCCAGTACCTGGATCATAACAATTACCTTGATTTCCACAATCCCAACTTGGAACTATGCAACTATTTTGACAAGAAACTAAACTATTATACTGACCAGTACCATTACCTGGATCATAACAATTACCTTGACCATCACAATCCCAACTAGCTAAATTATTAATTCCCTGACATATTACTTCAACCTCTATATTATAGTAGAAATAGTAATATCCGGGATAGCCTGTTAAACCTGCACTAGAATTAGTTATACTAATTGCTGAGGCGATATCATATGGATAAATTGCATTTTCATCATTTCTATACAAACCGCTTGATTGTAGTGCCCCAGCCGCAACACCTAGCTCCATATCATTGCCAACTGGAACTTCAAAATTAAGTATTACTTGCTGTTGTCCAGCAACAACATTTAAAGTCGTATCGTCAATAACCAAACCATTACTACCTCTTAATTCAAAAAGGATAGAGTTTGAAGATTCTGAGTCAATAATAGCCGATTTAATTATGCATTGCTTTGAAGCATTAAAAACCAAATGTTGGTCATTATTAAAATAGCCTCCTGAGCCAAAATTATTATCTAAAGCACCTCCAAATGCAACTGTCGTATTAGCGTTAGGATCAAAATTAGTTGCTGATGGATTTGTACAGCCAAGAATTGGAGCTTGGCAGCTGCCATCATCATAACAAGCAGAAGAGTCATAATTTACTGCGTCTACATCTGTACATCCTGCATTGTAGCAGCAAGAACCATCATTAAAAATTGCAACAGATGAATAATTATAAGCCAATGGATCTGTACATCCATAATCAGCATTACTACAGCCATTACTTGTAAGTAGTCCAGGTCGATCATTATTAATAGAAGCTATCATTCTAGTCTTTTGATCCTGAGTAAATATATTCATACATACATCATCAGTATAGTCCATATAATTCATAAACATGTCACCACTTGTCCCATTTCCGTTACAATTTGATGTAGACGGATAATTTGGACAACCATAATTAGATCCGGAATGCTCAGGAGTATCATTACAAAAATCATTACCACAATTTGAATCACCCCATATATGTCTTAAGTTTAGCCAATGACCAACCTCATGTGTTGCAGTTCTGCCTAAATTATACGGCGCCGTAGCAGTACCAATATTACCAAAATAAGCATAATCACATACAACACCATCAGAGCTAACTGCTCCGCCAGGAAATTGAGCATAACCAAGCAGCCCTCCCGACAAATCACAAACCCAAATATTAAGATAATCTAAAGGGCTCCATGCATCAATACCGCCAGAGGAAGTGTACTTTACGCCATCGTTAGTGCTAAAAGAAGATTGTGAAGTAGAAGTTCTTGTAATGCCTGATGTTATATTTCCATTAGGATCTTCAGTTGCTAAGCAAAATTCAATTTCCGTATCTGCAGCAACTGATAAAAAAGCTGACGGAGTATTAACTGCATCAGCATTAAGTCTTCTAAAATCTTCATTTAATATGTCTATTTGAGATAGAATTTGTTGATCAGAAATATTTTCATTATTATTATTATAAACTACGTGAACCACAACAGGTATTGTAATAATATTACTTAGCTTTTCAATAGTATTATTTTTAATCCAATTTTGTAATTTAACTTCATTCTCTTCTAATTTTTTTGCTAATCCTGGATTGCTCTGTTGTTGTTGTTCAAGATAAATCATTGTACCACAATTTCTTTCTTGGCCTTTTAATTTATTAACATTAAACATTAGACAAAAAGCTAATATAAAAACACCTTTATTTATAAATATATCCGAATTTTTATTTAGACGACAGATTAATCTCATTTCTTCATTTTTTTAACTATTCTTTAATAGGCTCTCTCATTATTACCTTCAATATAATTAATAAAAGCCTTGTTTACGACTTTATTCCCTCCTGGTGTTGGGTAATTTCCTGTAAAATACCAATCTCCTTTGTGCTTTGGGCACGATTCGTGTAAATCAGAAATAGATTGATAAATAATTTCAACCTTAGCTTTTGTCCCTTTTGGAGTTAATAATTCAGATATCTTTTTTGAAATATCTTCAGCTGTAAATAATTTATATATCTCCTTTACATAATTGACCATGTTCTCTTTTGGCAATTTTTCTTGTGATTTACATTTATTATATATTTCCGTTAATATCAATTCTTTTCCATTTTCTTTTAATAAAGATACGGCGGCCTGAAAAGCAATAAAATTGCCCATTTTTGACATATCAATACCATAACAGTCAGGATATCTGATCTGTGGAGCAGAAGAAACAATAATAATCTTTTTAGGGTTTAGTCTGTCTAATATCCTAATAATAGATTTTTTTAAAGTAGTCCCTCTTACAATACTATCATCAATCATTACTAAGTTATCTGTCTCTTTTACGGTACCATAAGTTATGTCATAAACATGTGAAACTAAATCATCTCTGCCTTCATCAGAAGTAATAAATGTTCTCAGTTTTGCATCCTTAATAGCTATCTTTTCAGCTCTTGGTGAGATTTTCATTATCTCAGCAATTTCTTCATGGTTTGGATTATCTCCTAAAGCTTGAATCTTCTTTGTTTTTACCTCATTAAGATATGCATGACAGCCTTTCAGAAGTCCAAAATAAGAAACCTCAGCAGTATTTGGAATATAAGAGAAGACTGTATTTTTTACATCATTATCTATTGATTGTAATACCTTAGGGAAAATTCTTTTGCCTAGTTCTAATCTCTCATTATAAATTTCTGCATCATTTCCTCTGCTAAAATAAATCCTTTCAAAAGAACATGCTGCTCTTTCTAGTGGTTCGCGCACTTGTTTTTCTTGTACTGTGCCATCTTTTCTAATAATCAGTGCGTGCCCTCGCTTTATCTCATGAATTTTATTTGCTTTTGTATTAAATGCTGTTTGTATTACTGGTCTTTCTGATGCAACAACCACTACTTCTTCATCTTTATAATAATATGCTGGGCGTATTGCATTTGGATCTCTTAAAGCAAATGCATCTCCATGACCAAAAAGCCCACACATTAGATATCCTCCATCCCAATATTTTGCAGAATTAGTTAGTATTTCTTGAATATTCAGTTCCTCCTCAATTACTTTTGTTATTTCTTTTTTAGTAAACCTATCTTTATGCTTATAATAAATTTCATCATTAGCTTCATCTAAAAAATGTCCAATTTTTTCCAAGATAGTTACTGCATCTGCCATTTGTTTTGGGTGCTGACCAATATCTACTAGTTGCTCAAAAAGCTCATCAACATTTGTCATGTTAAAATTGCCAGCAAGTACTAGGTTTCTTGTTTTCCAATTATTTTGCCTTAGGAAGGGGTGGCATTGTTCAATAGTATTTCCTCCAAAAGTGCCATACCTAAGGTGTCCTAAAAATAACTCTCCCGTGAAGGGAAGGTTTTCTTTCATCCATTTCGAATCCTTCAGTTTTTCAGGATCACTTTCTTCTAATAAAGCAAACCTTTTGTTTACTTGTTTAAATACATCTTGAATAGGATTTGAATCAATTGATCTTTTTCTACTTATATATCTTTCTCCTGGATTAACATCTAATTTCACATTTGCAATTCCAACACCATCTTGCCCTCTGTTATGTTGCTTTTCCATCAATAAATACATTTTATTTAACGCATAAAAAGAAGTTCCATATTTCTTTTGGTAATAGTCTAACGGCTTTAGCAACCTTAACATTGCAACTCCACATTCATGTTTTATTGAATCACTCATTACTTTATTTTTGGAAATGCAAAAATAACCTTTATTATACGATTATTTTCATTAATTTACTAATTCCTGGATTTACATAGATCTCTCCATCGATATCTAAAGTTGGTATTATTCTTTTCCCATTATTCACTCTTTCAATAAGCTCAATAGCCTCATCGTTTTCAGTACAAATAATATATTCATATTTAATTCCTTTTGAGTCAAAATAGTTTTTTACATTGACACAATCAGAACACCAGTCAGCCCCATATATTTTAATATTCATCTGTGTAAAATTTATACATTTTTAGGTTTTGTATTATGGTACATTCTTTACAATGTGAAATATATGTAAATTCATACCTGAGTTTGGTGTCAAAAGAGGGGCAATCTACTCTGAAGAGTCGAGAGCATTCTAATTCTCCTGTAATTGAAAACCTCTCTATCCTATATAATTTTCCTTCAGCCTTTATTGTAAACCAAGAACTCGCACCAATGCCACTGATAAGTTGCGCTTCTTCTAATATGTTAATTGGTCTTTTCAACTTTACACCTCAATACTGCTAAAATATGCTTTTAATTTAGTTTTCTTAATTTTAGTGCACTTTTTCTCATACGCAATATAATAATGATTATTGACAATACATACATTTCTTTTTGGTGAAGGCGAAATACAAAAAGGGTATGTCAATCTTAATCGCTTAATCCATGAAGCTCCTGAAGATTTAATTACATTTGCAACAAACCTGGAGCAGTTAGTGCCTGGCCTTACGAAAGGACCATAAGGCAGCATTCCTCTATTTTGAATATTCTTTGCATAGCAAAAAGCTCTATTAAAGTCTATATTATTAATAACCGATGCGTATAGCTTTCCTTCTCCATGAGAAGATTTCATTTCAGATAAGTATAATAATATATCTTTAATATTCTCTACTTTTCCATTGGTAATTTTAGCGTCTATTACGTAAGTGTCAGGATCGGTCTCTATGTCTCTTACCCTGCCGTAGCCTTCTTTAGAATGATACCTTCCAAAATCAAAATAGTGTGCTTTATTAGTAGTGGCGCTAATCAAAACTATTGCAGAATGTCCTACTCTATATTTGCCATTTTTAGAGAACAAAATATCATACCATGATCCCGCAGCACTTATTACTCCTTCTGGCCAAGCTAATGTTATGATAAAATCTTTTTGCATATTAATTACAAAATTATTTTCTTTTTATCGATTTTGAATTGTTATTTGCAAACTCTTCTAATATGCTAAAAAAATTACTAATTTCCTCATACGAGTTCTCTCCATTTATTGTCACTAATCTTACAAAGCTATTATTATGAAAATGACCAAAACCTACCATTAAACTATTATTCTCATATAATTTAGCGCACAAATCTTCAGGATCAAAATCTTTATAATTAAAGCAGACTGAAAGAGAGTCCTCAAAACTATGTAGCGTGTAATCTGCATTATTAGACACATAATTACGGGCAAACGCAGCTAAACTAAATTCATGATCAACAATCTTTGAGATTCCATCTGTCCCAATTGACTTCCACATAGTCCATAATTTTAAAGCATTATTTCTTCTTCCGCATTCAAATGAAGTTTGTCCTAAATTAAACTCATTGTCATGTGTTTGGTATAAATAAGAGGCATCATTATTAAAAGAGTTTAATAAGTCTTTCTTGTCTTTTACTGCTAATATTGATGTGCTTAATGGGGCTCCTAAAGTTTTATGCGCATTAAAACAAAATGAATCTGTTTTATTAACTCCGTTTACTAAATAATTATACTTTTCTGAGAATATTACAGAGCCTCCAAAAGCACCATCTAAATGCAGCCAAATATTGTGTTCTTTACAAATTGGATGTAGTTTCTCAACATCGTCAAATGCACACAGCACAGTTGTTCCTGCAGTTGCATTTAAATAAAATGGAGTATACCCATTAGAAATATCAAGCTCTACCTGCTTATTAAAGGAATCGATAATCATTCTACCTTTATCGTCTGATTTTATGTGCCGAATATTCTCTTTCCCTATACCTGTAAATGAGACATTCTTGGCAAGAGAATAATGTGCATTTTCAGAGGTATACGCTACTAGTTTTTCTTGTATTCCTTTTTCTTTTATATCAAGATTCACTTTGTCGCGAGCCATTACTAATGACATAAAATTACTCATACTTCCTCCAGTAGGAAATGTGCCTCCCGCATTTTCTTCATATCCAATTAATTTGAAAACTTGATTTAATATTTCTTTTTCAACTGCAACCTGAGGGCCTGCAATTTTGTAGGTTGCCATAGAGTTATTAATAAATACCGTTAGCAAATCACCAAGAACAGCCTTGCTATGCCTGCCCCCAAAAAGTTGATTAAAAAATAGTTTCGAAGATGATTTTGGGCTTTTAAGCAACAACTCTTTTAATGATTTTTTAAAATTAGAATTGTCTAGGGGAGCATTTCCTAATTTTATATCAATTTGTCTGCCTAAATCTTCTGGCTTTATATATTTAGAAACCGGATTTTTTTGTTCTTTTTCTAGAAAAATATTAATTAGCTCATTAAACAGCGCTAAATCTTCTTTAATATTATTCGACATCTATTTTTTATTAATTTCAATCGCAAAATTAGAAAAATTGTTTGCTTTTTGATTTTTTTCTGGATTAATATATTTTGATTATGTAAGATATTACTCTGGCTTTCTTTGCTAGAAACTTAATAATTCATATTTTTGTAGAATGTATAAATTTTTAATCTCTCTTACTCTCTCATTATTTCTATTTGCAATTGCTAATGGTCAAGTTTTGATTAACGAGTACTCTGGTGCTAATTATGATACTCATACAGATAATTATGGCGAGTATGAAGATTGGGTAGAGCTTTATAATCCAACGGCAATAGACATTGATTTAAGTGGTTGGGCGCTTTCTGATAAAACTTCAAATCCTTTAAAATGGATTTTTCCAGCATCATTTAATATCCCTGCTGGAGGCGTGGGAATTATTTACTGCTCGGGAAGAGATGAGATTGCAGGAGGCTTTGCGCATTCTAACTTTAAAATAACTCAAACAAAAGGAAATGAAGTTTTAATTCTTTCTGATGCTAGTGGAGCCTTTCAAGATTCAATTAAAGTTTTCCCAAATCAAAAAACTCATACAAGAGGTAGGGAAACAAATGGATCTTCTATTTGGAGTGTTTTTATAAACGGAACTCCTGGTGGAAATAATATTGGGGCTATGCAAGAATACGCAACAACACCAATTTTTTCTCTAGTTGGAGGTTATTATCCTATGGCCATTAATATTACTTTAAGCTCTCCAGATCCAAATACTACAATATACTATACTACAAATGGAGATGAGCCAAATAATACCTCAAATATATATTCTACTGCAATTAATATTGCAAACACTTCTGTTGTAAAGGCAATAGCATATAGCTCAGATCCTAATATTCCACCTTCTTTTATTGACTATCATACTTTTTTTATCAATGAAACCCATACAATTCCAATTCTTTCAATCTCTGGGGACAATGGTACAGGGGGTCTGCTAGATTTATTAGACGGAGGATGGGGAAGTTCAGGACTTGAGCCTGAGGGAACAATAGAATGGTTTGATAAAAACGGTATTTTACTTGATAAAGGAACTGGAGAGTTTAATAAGCACGGTAATGACTCTTGGGCTTATGATCAGAGAGGGTTTGATTATGTCATGCGAGATCAATTTGGGTATAATTATGCCCTAAAAGATCAAATTTTTGCTACTAAAAGTAGGGATAAATTCCAAAGAGTCATTGTGAAGGCTGCGGCTAATGATAATTATCCTTTTTCTTATGGAGGTTCAGGGGCTCATATTAGAGATGCTTATGTGCATCATCTCTCACAAATTGGTGATCTTAGAATGGATGAAAGATCTACATCGTCTTGTATTGTATATTTAGACGGTAATTATTGGGGTGTTTATGAGATGAGAGAAAAAGTTGATGATCATGATTTTACTGATTATTACTACGATCAAGATAAAAACAACTTACAATATCTAAAAACTTGGGGGGGAACTTGGACTGAATACGGCGCTCCTAATGCACAGCCAGATTGGAATAATTTTGTCAATTTTGTCAATACAAACCCAATGACTATTCAGGCCAATTACAATCAAGCTAAAAGCGAATATAATATGGGGAGTTTAATTGATTATTTTCTTTTAAATGCATATGTTGTTTGTCAAGATTGGTTAAACTGGAACACTGCATGGTGGAGAGGAATGGATCCTAATGGAGATAAAAAAAAGTGGAGATATACTCTTTGGGATATGGACAATACATTTGATCATGGAACAAACTATACAGGAATACCAAGCTCTGCTCCTGATGCAGACCCTTGCGATCCTAGCACTTTAAATGACCCTGGGGGGCAAGGGCACGTTCCTATTTGGAATGAAATGCTTACAAATCAAGAATTTCATGATGACTATATTAATCGTTGGTTAGATCTATCAAACGGGCCTCTTTCATGCTCTTTTATGATACATATTCTTGATAGTATGGTGGCTGTAATTGACCCAGAAATGCCGCGGCAAATAGCAACTTGGGGGGGCACATACACAGGCTGGCAAAATAATGTAACTGATTTAAGAGACTTCATATTGGCAAGATGTGATAGTATGAATTCTGGATTTGTTGATTGTGACAGTGCCATTACAGGCATATTTGATGTTACTGTTGAAATAATAGGAATAGGAGAAGTAGAAATGAGTAATAACAATCTTATTAATGACTTAAATACACCGTGGACTGACCAAAGGTTTGGAGGAATTGCTCTTCCTTTTAAAGCTGTTAGTGGATCTTTTGACCACTGGGAAGTTATTTCTTCAAACTCATATGTTTATGACCCTAACGTAGATACTCTTGTATTAGACTTGCAGGGAGATGTTGTTGTTAGGGCATATTTCGGAATAAGTAAAGATATTGTGTTTGATGTTGCTCCTCAAGGAAGTTTAACTACAATAGATATTAATGGCGTTACAATTAACACGTTTCCATACACAGAATCTTTTTTAGTAGGAGAAAATGTTGGATTAAGCCCTTTAATAGACCCTGATTATAGCTTTGATTTTTGGAGCTCAGACAGCACCTTGCTATCTCCCTCAACATTAACTGAAGTTATTTCATTTAGTGTTTTACATAATGACACCATTACTCTGCACTTATATAAAAAACCTAATATAGTATACGAAATAAAGCCTGCCGGAACAACAACTAGTATTAATATTAATGGAGCAAATGTAACTATGTTCCCATATTCAACTAATGTATTTATGGATGAACTAAATAATCTAGCTCCAAATATTGATCCAAATTTTGGATTTGTATCTTGGAGCTCTGATAGTAATCTATTTATTAATGGCCTTTCGTCAATAAATAATTCTTTTTACGGGCTATACAATGATACTATAACGTTATCCCTATATAAAAAGCCAACTATTACTTATATTGTTGATCCTCCTGGCACCAC
>CEWO01033609.1_pt1 | contig 22796 bp, 19 predicted proteins | sample 361561 | NCBI WGS metagenome assembly CEWO01 (sample SAMEA2623627, study PRJEB7988) | marine metagenome | isolation source: saline water (ENVO:00002010), including
CTGCTTACCGTCATTAGAAATCTTATTTCCAGTTATTGGATCTACTGCTCCTGGGATTTTGAGATTAAAAAACCCTGTTTGCATGGTTTTTATTTGTTCATCAGTTAGACCATCATCAGCATAATTTTTTGGGTTTTTAAAAACAGCTGCTCTTTCGTTATTAAATCCTCTAGCTCCTTGTGGTTCTGAGTAGAATATTTTATTTATTTCAGTATCTGGTAAACTAGATTTTCCTCCTAATTTGCGTATATTGTTCGTACGCTTTGTCAGTTCAGGAAGATTAGTTATTTTCCAATCATTATTAGCTCCAACTTCTGCTAATTTGGTGGAACCAAAAAGGCCATCAACAAGTAATTCTGCCTTACCATTGATTGTATTAACTTCCAATCTTACAGGGAGACCATAAAATGATGTTTTAGTTGATATCTTAGCCATCAGAATATTTTTAAGTATTTATCTTGAAATTTTGATATGGAATTGATCTGGTATCATTTAGTTCAAGTGGGTAGATGACGTGTAGATTGCTTTGAACTTCATCCCATGTATAATTTCTGAATGGGTTTTGACCTGTTGCTGCCCAATGATAGTTGATGCCTTTGAATCCCCACTCTAAGACATCAATACAAGCAATTAAAGGGAACTCATCATATTGAATCCTAGGTGTCTTGGGAGTATAGATGAAGGTATAATATCTACCAACATCAGGAACAACCTCAACTTCAGGCAGAGCACCTAACAACGCAAGCATCCTATCATCAGGAGTTAGTTCATTGATAATGTCATCAACCACATACTCTAATCTATTTGTGTCGTTTTTTAGATACTCTTCCTGTTCCATATGGTTTGATACCCAATTGGTCTTCTGTGATTATCATAAACTCAACACCATTATCAAGAGCAAACTCTCTAGCAGCACCCCACTTAGCCTGATTGACTGCATAGGTAGTCACTTCATTGATGTATGTCTTGGTTGTCCTAGAGGGTTTCTTTGGTTCAAGAGTTTGCCTCTTTGGTTTTACTTCAACGATATACTTTTTAATTTTGCCACTAGTTTCTTTAACTTCAATCAGATAGTCAGGATAATATCTATGAACCCTTCCATCCTTAGGTGATAGATATGGGATTGAAAACTCTTCACTAGCCCACTTCAAGATATTATCATTATGATCACACCACTTACAAAAGATGCGCTCCCAAGAGGAACGGCATACTATATTGTTAGAGTCACCCTGATATTTTTCAGGATAAGTCGGTTTATAGACTGACTTTATAGCTGCCGCCATACATAGTAATAGTAATCACGCCTATTTATAGATGGCAGGACCAAAACCAAATAGTATAGGTACTTCAGAATTGAAGAGCAGGATCATGAATCTTGCTCAAACCTCAGTCTATCAGGTGAAAATTCAACCACCTAGTGCTGTTGATAAAGCAATGGGAGGTGTGTATCAGAAGTATGGTAGAGATATTGATCTTCTATGCAGTGATACAACACTTCCTGGTAGTTCTTTAGCAACTCATGATGTTACTTCAGACTATATGGGTGTGTCTGAGAAGATGGCTTATAGAAGGATATATGATAATAATATAGACATGACGTTCTATGTTGATAAGAATTATAATGTGATAGAATTTTTTGATGGATGGATTGATTTCATCTCTGGTATGGGACAGGGAGGAAGATCTTATAATGGTTACAATAATGTTAGTGCTGGATACAGAATGTCGTATCCAAGAAGTTATAAGACAAGTATCTATGTCTCTAAATTTGAGAAGGATGCCTCTAATAAGGCATTGTATTATAATTTCATTGATGCATTTCCAATCGCAATGAATGCAATACCAGTTTCTTATTCTGCTAGTGATATACTAAAAGTCAGTGTTTCATTTTCTTATGTGAGGTACACATTGACTAAGGCATCTGGTATTAAGAATCCATATGATCCAAACAATTCAACCCCAATACCCTTTGAAACTGGTATAAATAATCCTCTCAATATTGCAGAATTTGATGGTTTTGGTTTTAATCAAGATTTTTGGAGGGATCCCATAGCATTTAGTGTTGACTTTAATTCTGGTATTGATCTGGGACTTGATCTTCCTAGAATTCCTACCTTTCTACAGTAGAGATAAATATTCACACTGAAATAATCATTAGGTTGTTATGCCCTTACCAACAATTGCTACTCCAATTTATGAGTTGGAACTGCCTTCTACAAAAAAGTCAATTAAGTATAGGCCATTCCTAGTAAAGGAAGAGAAGTTATTGGTCCTTGCCTTAGAGAGTGAAGACACAAAACAGATTACAAATGCAATGACTGCAGTAATCAAGAGTTGTATTTTAACTAAGGGGATTAAGGTGGAGACACTTCCCACTTTTGATATTGAGTATCTCTTTTTAAATATTAGAGGCAAGTCTGTTGGGGAAGAAGTTGAATTGAATATCATTGCACCTGATGATGGCACTACTGAGATTCCAATCAAGATTAATCTTGATGATATCAAAGTTATTGAGGATGAAACTCATACAAAACAAATTAAACTTGATGAGACATTGATGATGGAGATGAAATATCCTTCACTAGATCAGTTTATTAAAAACAACTTTGACTTTAATAATCAATCAAATGTTGATCAATCATTTGAATTAATTGGTACATGTATTGATAAGATTTATAGTGAGGATGATGTTTGGGCAACTGCAGATTTTTCTAAAGAAGAAGTAACAGATTTTCTTGGACAGATGAATTCTCTTCAGTTCAAAGAGATTGAGAAGTTCTTTAACACTATGCCTAAACTTTCACATACAGTTAAGGTTACTAACCCCACAACAAAGAAGAAAAGTGAAGTAGTGCTTGAGGGATTATCAAGTTTTTTCGCATAGGCATGATCCATATGGATCTTGAGGGATATTATAAACTCAATTTTGCCCTGATGCAGTACCATAAATATTCATTAACTGAGATTGAAAATCTTATCCCTTGGGAGAGAGATGTTTATGTAAATCTTCTACAACAACACCTAGAAGATGAAGAGCAAAAAATGAAGGCAAGGAATGGCTAGGAGAATCCAAAGAAAAGGTCCATCTGGTAAGAAGGCTGCTGCTGAAAAGCTCATCAAGGAACTTCAAGACGCCAAGAAATCTGAGGATGTTCCAGCAGGTTTAGACGCACTGATTGATTCTATTCAAAATGCATCCTCTGATGAATCTGGAGATTCTTCTGCCCTTGCACTTATTCCTAAAGTAGATGATACAGAAGAAGAGTTAGTTTCTGAAGAAGTTGATGAGAGAATACTGACTCTCTTAGGTCAACAAGATGTAAATGATATTGACTATGGTACATATAAAACTCTTTTAAAAGAGAAGATGATGGCTGCTAGGATGGCAGACAGCAAAATTCCTACAGAAGAAACAGAATTACTGACTGATGAATATAAAAGAGTAAAGACAAAGACTGGTAGATTTAAAGTTAAGAAAAAGAAAGTTAATAAAGATAGTTTCTTCAATGCTGCTAGTGATATCGCTACCTCACCAGGTAAGAATCTCAAGGCGCTCCCTCCTGGTTTAGATAAGAAAGTGGAGGAAGGATTAGAAGAGGTAGGAGAAGAAAAGATTGATGAGACAATGGAGTTCATCAAGAATGTTTTAGCGCCAAGTCTTACAACTATTGAAAAGAATCTTGAAGGAATACTTGAAACTTTATCTAAGCAACTGCAGTTAGAGAAGAAGCAAGCAACTAAAGCAGATAAAGATAAGCAGAAGACAAAGAGAACAGCAAGAGAGGCAGTACTAGAAGGGGAAGAAAGTAAGTCCTCTAAGATAAAAGGAATGGCTGAGAAGATAATGAAACCAGCAATGGGTATCTTTGATTTCATTAAGAACTTTGTTATACAAACTCTGATGGGTGGTGCTTTTGTATGGTTACTTAAATTCTTACAAGACCCTGCTGGCAACTTTGATAAGATGTGGAAAGGGTTGATCAATGGCATCATTGGTCTTCTCAATAGTCTTATCACATTGATATATGATAATGTCATAATGCCTATTAATCAGGCTCTCAATGCTATAAACACAGCTATTGGGGATATGGAGAAGCAAATTAATAATGCTCTTTCTATATTTGGTGGTGGTGGAATTCAACTTCCTAAAATACCACTGATTCCATTGATGCAAATCCAACCTATACCACTTGCTGGACAACCTCCCAATCAAGGTGGACCAGTAACTTTCACTGCACCAACTATGGATGGTGGTGGTAAGGTAGAAGGTGATACTGGAATACAAATAACAGGTGCTGGACCTGATACGCAACTTGTGGCACTCTCTCCTGGTGAAGTTGTGATGAGCAATAAGGCAGGAGATATGTATGGTAGAGATAATCTACTTGCTGCTAATGCTGCTGCTGGAGGAACCAACAGACCTAAGATGGGCAAGGTTCAGATGGCATCTGGTGGTGGTCAGATTATGGCTATGCAGAATGGAGGTCTGGTCACTCAATCTAGTTTACCAGCACTTCCGCCCACTGGGACTGGAGGTAAAAGTTTATCTGCAGCTCAACAATATGGTGCAAAAAGAAGTGGTGGTAGATTGCATGCTGGGCAAGATTTTGACGCACCACCCAATGGTATTTTTTACTCAAGAATTGGTGGTAAAGTAATCTATGCTAATAATGCTGGTGGTGGTTATGGCAATGTAGTTGATGTTTATAATAAAGAACTTGGTTTTACTGAGAGAGTTGCAGAGGGTGATACTAATTTAGTAAGAGCAGGTGCCACGATTAAACAGGGGACTCCTCTACAAAAAGGGACAAGACAAACAGGTGTATTTCATTATGAAATAAGAAAGGGAAGGGCTACAGATTCTGGTAGTTTTTCTGGAACTATTAATCCACTTCAATTTCTAAAAAAATTAGATGACAAAATTAAAAATATTGGCGCACCATCTGCATCTAATGGAGATGTAAATGTGGTGTTAGTTCCTGCAGAACAGGGTAAGGGTGGACAATCATTGTCTAACTCTGGTGCCAATCAATCAAAGGTTCCTGGATTCTCTGCTGTTGATGGAAATAACTTTGAGATGATGGTAGTTAAATCAATCTATAACATAGTAGGATAAGATATGGCTTTACCTCTACTATTAGGTGCAGCAAAAGGTCTGCTCTCAAATACTACAAAGAGCGTAGTAAAAAAGAAAGCAGCATCAACTGCAAAGGATTTTGTTACTGGCAAAGGTAAGGATAAGAAGAAAGGTGGATCTCTTATAAAGAAAGGATCATCTACAGAGTCTTCAACTAAAGCAAAAGTAAAACCAACTCAAAAATATGCAGGTGGTGTTTCTTCTTCAGGAGGACCATCAGGTGTACCTAAGGCAGAAGTATCTTCTGGTGGTAGTAATGTGAGTTATGAAAAATTAACTCAACAACTTGATAATATTATTGGACTTACTTCTTCTTTGGATAAGGCATTCAAAGGGCAATATGATCAAAAGAAAAAGGAATCTAAAAAGAAGGACAAGGAAGCACAAAAAGCAAAGAGAGAAGGTAGAGAAGCAACTTTAGAAGGTGGTAGTTCTAGGTCTGGTGCTATTGGCGGATCTATTCTTGGAGCAGCAAAGAAGTTTAATATTTTTAACTTCTTACTTAATACTTTGATGGGTGGTCTTGCTGTACTATTCTTAAAGAATTTTGAGTCAATCAAGAGTTTCTTTACTGAGTTTGGAGAAGCATTTAATAATAAGATGAATCTCCTTAGGTGGGGATTGATGGCACTTAACAAACCTATATCAGCAGCAACAAGAACTGTAGCAAAAGTATTCACACCGCTTCTTAAAAAAGTTGGTGGAGGTTTGAAGAAAGGAATTACTGGTATTGGAAAATTTGTTGGTAAGGGATTAAAGAAGTTGGGTTTAGGCATATTCAACTTTGCCAAGAAAATGCATCAAGCAGTGAAGACTGCTGCTACATCTGGAGCAAAAAGTGCAGCAAAAAGTGCATCAAAAAGTGCAGCAAAATCAGGAACAAGAGTTGCAACTAATTCTGCAACAAAGAGTGGATTGAGATCTGCTACTAACCCTTCTTTAGCAGCAATAAAGAAATTTGGAAAGTCTGGTGCTACAAGATTATCTAAATTCTCAAAAGGTATTAGAGGAATACCATTAGTTGGTTCACTTATTGCTATTGGTATTGATTTGGCAATGGGAGAGACACTTGATAGAGCAATTGTTGGTGCCATTGGTGGTTCTCTTGGATTCTCTATTGGTGCAGCAATTGGAACAGGTCTCATTCCTATTCCATTTCTTGGCACAGCAATTGGTGGTTTTGTAGGTGCAGGTCTAGGAGACTTCTTTGCTAAAAAACTTTACAGTAATTTTGCATCTAACTTAATAGGTCAAGGTCTGAGTCCTCTTGGTGATTCAGGGATAACAGAAGAGCAGATGAAACAAAAACTAAAAGAACAACAAGATGCAACTGCTGAGATAATGAAAGATGACCCTAGAATGAATCCTGATGCAGTGACTCAAGCAAATGGTACTGGTCCTATTGATATGGGTGCAGATGTTAATGCAAAATTAAAGAAGATGGCAGGGTATGCCATGCAAGCAGGATTTACCAAAGAACAAGCAAAAGTTATGGCAGCAATTGCCGGTGGTGAGTCTACTTTTGATAACACAGCACATAATAATGAAGGTAGAGATAACTCCTATGGTCTGTGGCAGATTAATATGCGGGGCCCATTGGGCCCGGAAAGGAGAAAGCAGTTTGGTATTTCATCTAACGAACAGTTGTTTGATCCGGTAACCAATGCTAAGGCAGCAAAGGCAATCTTTGACTCTGGCCAAGGATTTAATGCATGGGGTGCATATAAAGATGGTAATGCTGCCAAATATATGAACGCAGCAAAGTCACTTGATCTGAGTGGGACTACTTCTGCTCCACAAGTTACTCCTATCAATAAACCATTGACTGTTCCTATGGATCAGATACCAGGAGAAAATGCACCACAAGCAGAGATAGATGAATACTTTAGAAGATTAGATGCTGGAGAATTGACAGGCACTCAGGTTTCGCCTACAGTATCTCCTACAGCACAGTCTTCCTCTGTTGCATCAAGAGCATCTTATGAGGGTGGTGGATCTCAGACAGTGAGTGTTCCATATCCAGTAGGAGGGGGTCAAGAATCTCCTATGATGGGTGGTAGTTCTGGTGGTGTTACAGTGATGGGTGGGTCTACCAGATCTTTGGTAAATAGTTATTACAAATCCAAGTTGATGGGATTCCTATACAAGCAAGGTTAATGGCAAAACATAACTCAGCATCAGAACCCGCTAATATTCTACAGTTCTCTATCCAATCTAATGATGGAGAGACTGTAGATATGTCTGCTGCAGTAACAGAGTTCTCATACTATGAAAGTGTTTTGTCTAATCACGTTACAGCAACTGTTACTGTGGTGGAGACTGGTAATTCAAAGGGTGGTGCTATTGATGGTCTTTTAGATAACTTACCAATCAGAGGTGGAGAGAGAATTGATATCAAGATGGAAGATAATTATGATAATACTTTAAAATTTGGGGATGGTTTATATGTTAATAGGGTAAGAAATGCTATACCTGGAACACAAAAGGATGTTTACTTTCTTGATCTAACATCACGTGAATACTTTGCTAATGATCAGGTAAGAGTTGTGAAGAGATATAAGGAAGCACCTATCTCAACTCATGTATCTTCAATTCTTAAGGATGTTTTGCAAACAGATTCTAAACTTGATATAGATGCCACTAGTCTTAACTATAATTTCTTTGGTAATGATAGAAAACCATATTATGTTTGCACTTGGTTAGCATCTAAATCTGTTCCACAAGTATCAGCAAGTGGTGGAAGTGGTGGTAATACCTTAAATGGTGCAGCAGGTTACCTGTTTTATCAGACACGTGATGCTATTCATTTCAAGTCCATTGATGGTCTATTTAAGCAGAAATCTGAAAAAAAATATGCATTTAGTGATACTACAGGAGTTCCAGAAGGATATGATGCTAGTATTATAAACTATACTATTGATACTGATATTGATCTAGGACAAAATCTCACTCTTGGTACTTATAATAACAGAACTATTTTCTATGATCCTGTATCATTTAATTATAAAGTAACACAGTATGGTATTGAAAATCAGAAAGATAAGATCACAACTGCTGGTAAACAGAGTGAAGAGAGTGGTAACTTGGTAGCAAAGCAATTTACAGCATCTCCAACTAGACTATTGAGTGCTGTTAGAGATGTGGGTTATAATTCACCTGGAGATACAGCAGAAGAGCAACTTAAAGCATGGAAGGAAGACCCCACTAAAGCAAACTTTGATGCAGAAGGAACAATGGTTCAATCTATTATGAGATATAATCAGTTGTTTACTATCCAGACTAATGTTACAATTAAAGGAGACTTTAGTATTAAAGCAGGTGATGTGATAAGATGTGATTTCCCCCAGGTTAGAGGTAATACTGGTTCAGGTAAGGATATAAATAAGAAAACCAGTGGGGATTATCTAGTGGCACATGTTTGTCATAGAGTAACTCCATCAGATACATTTACAAGCCTTGGATTGATTAGAGACTCTTACGGTGTAAAGATTAAATAAATGATAGAACAAGGACTATTTCAAAATCATTTTGTAGGAAGAGACGGATTCCAGTGGTGGATTGGTCAGGTTGCTCCTGCTAAAGATTGGGAGATGAATCTCCCAGATACGAATGTGGGGGGAACTGGTAATGAAAAATATAAGGGTTATGGTGAGAGATATAAAGTTCGCATTATGGGATACCATACTGCTGAAAAAGATGAGTTACCTGATGAGGATTTGCCTTGGGCAACTCTTATGTATCCTGTCACCTCTGGTGGTGGAGGATCTTTTTCTCAGACATCTAATATAGTACAAGGAACTTTTGTCTATGGTTTCTTTTTAGACGGAGAAGAAGGTCAGCAACCTGTTATTATGGGTTGTATTGGACATAATGACTATCAGGAAGTGATGAAGAATGTTCCTTCTTCTGGGTTCATTCCTTTTAGAGGACTGCCACCTAATGTACCTGTTTCTGCAGGTGCAGCACCATTGACTCAAGGAAAATCTAGTACTGTCAATTCAAAAGAAGCAGGTTCAAAGATAAATGGTAAAGAGAAAACAGGTATTGAAGACGTAATAATATCACAGTTAGATGAAGATCAAGCAAAGGAGAATAATGCTGTACTAGCACAACCTAAAACTTGTGAACCTCTTCCTGTTAGTAAGATACAACAGTCCATTAGAAATCTTATTAGAGACGTAGAGACAGCAAAGAAAGGACTATACGATTTTGAAAAGGGTGCTCTTCAAGATCTGGCAGATAAAGAAGAATGGATCAATAAGAAACTTGAGATGTATGCTGAACAGATTGCAGGTGGTCTTAAGGTAATTTATGCTGAGATTGAAAAGTATGTAGAGAATAAGACAAATCAAGCACTTAAGTTTGCTTATGACCTTGCATTTCCCAATGAGAGATCTCTCGTAGAGAAAACATCAAGCACTATTCTTGATACTATTGCTTGCTTCTTTAGGAAGATAATGGGTCAATTGGTTCAATTGATGGTTAAGTTCCTTGGAGATGCTGTTGATAGAATCATCAATGTTTCTAAGTGTTTTGTTGATAACTTTATTGGTGGAATCTTTGGAGCCCTGGGTGGTATCATTGAAGGAATGTTTGCTGGTCTGTCTAGTATGATCTCTAGCGCTGTTGATATTGGTGAGGGCGCTCTTGATTTAGGTGGAGATGTATTAGGAATGATTGATCAACTTATTTCATTCCTGTCTTGTGATGATAGACCAGAGTGCTCAGAAATTAATGATTGGAATATCATTTCAGGTGGAAATCAAATTAGTAAAGGAGATTTGACTTCAATTACAGATAGAGCAAAAGACCTGTTCCAAGAGACTCAAAATTTAGGTTTGCAAGCACTTGACAACTTTGATATGGTCACTGACATTAATTTAGATCAACTGTTTAACTTGGGAGACGATTGCAATACCAGAGAGATACTATGTGGGGCACCTATCTTAGAGTTCTTTGGTAGTAATGGTACAGGAGCAGCTGGCAATCTAGTGATTGGTGCTGCTGGTGATGTCATTGGAGTTGATATGGTCAGCTTTGGTGTAGGATATAATGAAAGTGTTAGAGCAGAAGTTATTGATGGATGTGGTAAAGGCAATGGTACAGTATTAAGACCAGTCTTTGGTAGAATCCCTACTGATGGAACACCTATTGGTGGAACTGGAGGAGGAACTCCTGCACTAGCACCACCTAATATTGGTTTAGGTCCATTTAGTCCACAGAACTACCCTTTCCCTGCTAATGGTCCTACTTCTTTGTCTCCTGTCCCTCTTGGTCCTGTTGGTGGATCATCACCAATCTATGGTGTAGGTCCTACTGGATTTGGAAATGAACAACCTCCTGAGTGCTTGGACACAGAGTTTACAGTTACAAGATCTGCTGTTCTTTCTAATACATTTACTTTTAGATTAGTTGATGCTGATCCATCGTTTATTACTGGATGGGATTACACAGGTGATGATGTTAGTGGTGGAGAGAATGATGGGGGAACTAGTTACATTGAATGTGTTGTTCCTGGTAAAGATTATTTGGTCCAAGGATTTTTACCTGACGGAACTCCTTGTCCTAACCCATTAAGAATTGATGCTGGTGGATCTACTGTAAGATTGGATGATGCATTTAAAGCAAACGAAACTGTTGATGCAACAGGTGAGCAGGAGATTCCACCAGGAGGAATTTTCTTAAGAAATGGAAATAGTCTTGTCTATTTGGTAGGTGGAAATGATGTAGTTGAGATTGATTTCTCTTGGGAATGGGATGATAGGTCTGATATTGCAGGATATACCCGTTCTATAACAATAGCTACAGATGGTGCTCCCATAGTTTTAACAAGATCATCTGGGGATACAACTGGTCTTCAATTTGTTACAGGAACATTTAGAGCAGGCAACAGATATCCTGTAACCTTTAGTGGTGATTCTGATAGTTTTGGATTTGTTATTGAGGATAGTGGTCCACTTCCAACTCAAGTCCAACAGAGAATTAGATATGATGATGATTTTGGTAATGGATTTGATGAAAATGGTGTTTTAAATGCTCTTAATGCAAGACAATTATCTGAACCAGTGCCAGTAACTGCACAAGAAACAGAAACTAAGTGGGTATCTGATGGAGACTATCTTGACTTGGTTGTCACTGCAGGCGCAGGTAAGTTTAGGAATGTAAAAAATAACACTTGTTTGTATAGATTAGATCCAGTAGCACCATCTGATGGTCCTGGTGTTGCAGTTCCTATTCCATCTATTGGTACTCCAACTCTTCCTAACATTTTAGTACCTGCACCAGTGCCTACTGGTGATATTGGTATTGTTGATGTGATTGTGGTTCAGTCTGGTGGTGGTTTTATTTCTGGTCCTGATGGAAGTAAGGGTGGTGATGGTAGAACTTGGTCAGAACCTGGTGATACTATTGTAGTAAAATCAGATGGTAGAATTGAAACACCAATCCCAGCAGGTAATTATTTCTGTGTAGAGGCTGGAGACACAGTTGAACTTCCACCAGGAACATTTGTGGTTACTGAAACTAATGATGAACAAGGTGGTGGTGAACGTATTAATGGTGGATCACCTTATACTGTTAGTAAACCAGGGTGCTTTACTACACCCTATTTGGTAGAAGATGATGGAGCATTTGCTGATGATGCTGTTGCTTATTCTATTCTTCTTTATCTTTGTGACATTATTGTTGAGTCACCTGGATTTGGATATGAACCAAATGATCCTGTTATCATTACACCAGACAGGGGAGCAGAAGCAACTCTTAGAGTTGATAAGTTTGGTAGAGTCATTGGTGTCAATGTAATTAAATCTGGTGAAGGATTCAAAGAACTTCCTAGTATTACTATTGATTCAGACAATGGATATAATGCAGTACTTTTGCCAAAACATTGTATAGATAGGGAGATAGAATTTGAAGATCCTGAGAAGGTAGTTCAAGTCATAGATTGTGTAGGTAACTTTTAATGTCAGATCCAGTCAATCCTTATAGAATTAGATATGGCACAGTAGATGGAGAGATCAAATTTGGCCACATAACATCTGATAGGCAGATTGATGCTGTTCTTATCAGAAACTTTAAGAATTGGAAGCATTATATTGAGTTGTGTGCTACAGGGAAGGACCATAGAAAGAATGGAACAATCATCAGAGCACCTGGTTCATGTCAAATTAGAGCAGGTGACAATGTTGGTAAAGGTATTCCTGGTGTTTATGTTGAGGCAGTCAGTGGTGACCTGGTATTGAGAGCACCAAGTGGTAAGGTAAGAATTGAAGGTCTTGATGTTGAAATTACTGCTACTGGTGGATCTAATACTAGAGGTAATGTGAACGTCACAGCAACTGAAAAGATTATTCTTAATTCTGACCAGATGATAGATATTAATGCACCAGTTCAAGTGAAGATTGTATCAGAAAAAACTGTAGATGTCACTGGAAAAACTGTGCTAAATCTATATGGGGGTTTCATGTCTTGCGCTGACGCTGCAGCCACTGCAAAAACAAGTCTTGGTCCCAAGGGTGGATCTAGTCATGTAGAAAGAATTAAAGCAGAACTTTAGAGGAGAATTATGAACGCAACAGATGTAACAGCAGGAGGACAATTCCAATGTGGTGGAGGAAAGCCTGATATCTTAGGTCGTGGTCCCACAAAGGTCAGAGGATCTGCATATATCCAAGGTCCAGAGTTAGTTGGAGATCCTTCACAGTTTCCTGGTGCTGCTGGCAAAGGCAACCCATTTGAGATGGGGTCAGTGATGGTTGGTCAGACTGGTAATCCAGAGATGTTGCCACCACCATTTTATGCATTATTTGCTACAACATTTGCTAGAATAAAATCATTCTTGAAAGTTGATTTGCTCTTGACAGTTAAGGTAATTAAGAGTAAAGTAATATACACAGAAGTACTTATGGCAAAAGTTAAAAACTTTGCTATACCACACCCAACACTACCAAACACAAATTTAATTTATGCTTGTCTGGAAGGACCAGAAAATGCAGTCTATGTTAGAGGTGTTCTTAGAAATAATGATACTATAAAATTGCCAGATGTGTGGAGAGAGTTGGTAGATCCCAGAACAATTACAGTATCACTGACACCAGTTGGTTCTGAACAGGGTCTTGTACTGAAGAGAGCAACAAATAATGAAGTAGTTGTCCAGGCAAAACCTGGTATGCCAATTCACTGTCATTATCATGTGTTTGCAGAAAGAAAAGACGTAGAGAAACTAATAACAGAGGTTAATGTTTGATGTTAGATTTTACAAATTGGAAGGGTTTATTTACTTATCCAGAGGGAGGCAAAGAAGGATCATTGCCTTTTAAGTTTGAAAACTTTGGAACTTTTGCTGGTCCTCAGTACGCATCTGAGAATTATAACTATGAAACTGCTGCTCTAGAGGGGGCATGGCATACTACTGTTCCTGGTGACTATAGTTTTAAGAACCTTGACTTGGGTGTTTACCTTTTTAATAATCAGGCAAACTATGTGGGGTTTCATTGTGATGGTGTGTCCACAGCAATGATGACTCTTGAAGCATCATATGGCAATATTCCAGAGTTTAATGTACTTGCAACCACTACAAATGTTCTGGGTAATGTTAATGTTGTTGGCAATATTGTTTCAACAGGAAGTATTGTGGCAACTGGTGATATAGTTGCAAATAGTACATTTGTAATTAATGGAACTCTTGCTCTGACAGGAGTAGGTGACATGGCGTCATATGTGACAGAGACTAGGTCGATTGCTAGCTCTAAGAAAGGATTTGACATCCCACACCCTTCAAAAGAGGGTCATAGACTCAGATACATTTGTCTTGAAGGTCCTGATGCTGAGGTTTATGTAAGAGGTAAACTTAAAGGCAATAATATTATTGATCTTCCTGAAGTATGGAGGAGTTTGGTAGATCTAGAAACTGTTGGAGTTACTCTCACTCCTGTTGGGTTGTATCAAGAGTTATTTGTTGAATCAATTACGTGGGGCACTAGGATTACTATTAAAAATAATCTAGGTGGACCTATTAATTGTCACTACACAGTTTATGGTACTAGGAAGGATGGAGAAAGAAACATTCCAGAGTATGAGGGATTGACAATTAATGACTATCCAGGTGATAATAGTGAATATAATATCAATAGTCTTTGATGGCAATAACTCATAAGATATTTCCTTTAGTAATATATCAAGGAGAAGTCAGAGGACATAAAGAGTTTAAGGACAATAATCTTGAATCTTTAAGAGATTATTGGTTTAATGGATATAAAAATGAAAGTCCAGAGAACTCTGGAAGAATATTTGTGCATAAAAAATATTCATCACTCTTTAAATCAATTAAAAGAAATGTTGATGAGTATTTTGATATATTGAATGTTAATCATAAAAATCTTTCATATCATGTAGTCAAATCATGGGTTGGACTTCATGATAAAGAGACACCTGAACTTAATCCTCACAATCACAATGCATCAGACATAAGTTTTGTCTACTATTTGAAAAGTGATGATGCATCAGACAAATTCTGTGCTATACAGAAAGATAATCCTAATGAAGTAGTGGAGGGATTGTTTCAAACAGGTCAGGAAAATCTCATCAAAGGATTCAATAACTTTAACTGTAATTATTACACACTCACTCCTAAAGAAGGAACTATTATTATTTTTCCTAGTGGAATGTTGCATAAGACATTAAAGTTTACTGAAAGGATGGATGAAAGAATTGTGATAGCAGGTGACATTACAATCACCTTAAAGAATGATCTTCCATATCATCAAGCATCTACTCACCCATCTCAATGGTTGGAGATTTAGTCAATAAATATAAAAACAGGAGAAAAAGTATAAAATGTCTTTTGGAGTAACTACATACAGTAATGGCGCTCAAGGTATTTTGAAAGCTAATATTGAATCTTTGGACCAAAGTATAGCAGGTCAGAGTTCAAACAATACACGTGATATTCAGCAATATAGGTATGATTTGTTTCAATCATCTAGTGGCAAATTAGATCAGAAAATTCTTGATTCACTTGGACCCTCTAACACTAAAAAGGGTGAGGTCAACTCAATAGGTTCTATATCAAATTTTCTTTCTTGTCCAATATATTATCCATCTGAGAGTGATGCTGAAAATGCAGCTCAAAGTATATTTGGAACAGCAGCAGAAGCAGGATCTACTGGATTACTTTCTAATGTAACAACTTATTTTGCTGTTGGTGTTACTACAACTACTACTTTAAATCTCAGTGAAGGTGCAACAGTAACTGCAGGTGGTGTTAATTTTGGAATAAATGCATGGGATGCAACTATTACTGGTAGTGGAATATATGCAGTTAAGAATTGGGATAAGGGTGCTTCTGTTAGTGTGGGATCTACACTTATTGTAGGATCTACTTCTACTACTGTGACTTCTATTCAATATGTTGGTGTAGGTGAAATCTATCAAGATATGATTGCTGTTTCAGCATATCCAAACCTAGAACCACCTAATCCAGGTTCTAGTTCACCATTTACAGGATCTCAAACACAAACATTATCTGCAGGAAATTTAGGAAATGGTATAGGAAATACATCTTATCCCAATGGTATTATAGATGGAACTTTTGGTAATTTGGCAGATGTTCAAGGTGGTATTCCTAAGATAGGAGATGTTCTTGCTTTTGATACATCTTCTTGTTCTACACAGGCAGGAAATATTAGTGCATCTAGGGGTGAGATTGGTGGTTTAAGAGGTGAAATTCAATCTTCTACTAATTCTACTAATGTAATTAAAGATCTTAAGAAACAATATGCAGTCAATGTCTGGTCTCTAGACAAGAGTGTTGTTGATAATGATGCAAGAAAATCTCAATTGCAGTCTGCCATTGGCATTTTGGACACTCTATGATCTGTCCACTACTCATTGACACAGACAATTAAATGATCTATAGTATCAATGCAATCAACATAGAACTATGTCTGACTTCAACCCATCTGACTTTGCTATAAGTAATGAAAATGAAGATTACCTAACTAGGGTTGTGATTGATACCAATTCACGTAAGGTTTATCTTTACTCTAGTGAAGGTGATAGTAAGACTGTTGAATGTGAAACAGTAGATCAGTTTATGAGTGTACTTGAACTTATAAGGATTGTGATTGATGATGACATGGTAGCATACTGTGAACCAGTCACTATCTCCTGATGGAAATTGAACTTTTAGTTTCAAAAAGAGAGTAAAATTATCCCAGCAATTTTTTTGCCCCTATTAGTTTTTATGAACAAGTATTCTTCTGATTTCTATAAAGAAATTTTAATCTGTTACAACTATGAGAAAAGAAACACGTCAGTCTATGGAAATGCTATTTGCAGCGAAGTGGAATTTGCCCAAAGCAGCAAAGAATGCCAATTTGACACACAAAGAGATGAAAATTACATTCAATGAGTACTGTGTTCTTCATCCAGCAAATTGGACTGACGAAGATTGATTAAATAGATTAAAGTAATGCTCACATGAAGGATTATATCTGTATCATAACATGGGACCCTATGTTTGAATGTATACGTTATCATTGGGTTCACAAGTCAGAAAAAGATCCTGTGGCATTCGTAAATAATCTTAACCCAGAAGAGGTGTATCTTTGAAACAACTCTTTGTGGTGGAAACTGGTGACAACTCCTGCGTTACACATGATGGATATATTCAGATTGGTATCTTCAGTCATTCTGTAGAGAAGCATCTTGAGATGAATCCTTTGATTGATTGGCAAGTAACTTATTGGATGCCTGATCCATTTTGTATCAGATACAAGAGAATTAACTACCAGCATACAATGAAGGCGAATGAAGGTTCTCCTAAAACTGATAATGCTGGTGATAGTCGTCCTAGAGACTTCCCAGACCAAGCAACAAATAGACTGGAGAGAACCTTATGAAAATTAATCTCTGGTACAGCAAATCAATGGAACAGTGGCGTTGGACACTGGTAGAAGAATGGAGAAATGGAGAAGTCCATACTGAGCAACATTCTGGTCAGCAACCAGAACTTCGTATTGCAATGAATGATGTAGCAAATACAGTAGAATATATACTTGACACCCAAAAAAAATAATATTATGATAATTTGGTGTGAAGGAAGTCGTTAATTAACAACCCCCTAACTTGGGGGGTTTTTTTGTGGATAAATATATCATAATAGATATCGTATGCGAGAAAGATGCCGCTATCAAGACTTGATAACTTCCTCAAGAATGTACGTGGAAATATTCTGTATGTAAGTCCCAATGACCTAGATTCTACTGATGATATTGATAATCAGGGAAACTCATTAGGGCGTCCATTTAAGACAATCCAAAGAGCACTCATTGAGGCATCAAGATTTTCTTATCAAAAGGGTCTTGATAATGATAGATTTGGTAAGACTACCATTGTATTATATCCTGGTGATCATGTTGTTGACAACAGACCTGGGTGGATTCCACTTACTGGACCAGTTTATAGATTGAGAGATGGAAGTACCTCTAATGAATTTCCTCCATTTAATACTTTATCTAACTTTGATGTAGATTCTCCAACAAATCAACTATACAAATTAAATAGTGTTCATGGTGGTGTAATTATTCCACGTGGTGTGTCCATTGTGGGTATGGATCTACGTAAAACTAAGATTCGTCCTAAGTATGTTCCAAATCCTGAAAATAGCAATATTGAAAGAACTGCTATTTTTAGAGTAACTGGTGGTTCTTACTTTTGGCAGTTTACTATTTTTGATGGAAATCCAAATGGAAAGGTATATAAAGATTATTCAACAGCAGAATTTGTACCTAACTTCTCTCATCATAAAGTAACTGCTTTTGAATATGCAGATGGAGTTAATGATGTATACATTAATGACGCCTTTATTTCTAATACACAATATTCAAGAACTGATCTTGAGATGTATTATGAGAAAGTAGGACTTGCTTATGGACCTGCTTCTGGTAGAGCAATTGAACCAGATTATCCTTCATCTGGTCTTGATATTGAAGCAAAAATTGATGAGTATCGTATTGTTGGTCCTCAGGGTGGTGCAGTTGGTATTACTAGCATCAGAGCAGGTGATGGAGTCACAGCAACTACAAGTATTACTGTTGAATTAGAATCGCCTGGATTAGAAGGTTTAAATGTAGATACAGCATTCCAGATTAATGATTGTATTGATCCAGCATATAATGGTTCATTCCTTGTAGATAGTGTACTAACTAGAGATTCTTCTACTGGGAGAACCACCAAGTTTGTCTATAATGTAGGAAATGCTCCTACAGATGCTCTAGAGACTCCAGCATCTGCAAGTGTTGAATTGGATAATGATACCGTAACATCAGCATCACCTTACATATTTAACATCTCATTGAGATCTGTTTACGGTATGTGTGGTATGCATGCTGATGGATCTAAGGCAACTGGATTCAAATCTATGGTTGTTGCTCAGTTTACTGGAGTATCACTGCAGAAAGATGATAATGCATTCCTGAAATATGATAAGACAACAGGCACATTCCTGTATGCTAATAATGTTTCTAATATCCACAGTGATCCAGATGCAAAATATAGACCAGAATACACTAACTTCCATATTAAAGCATCAAATAATGCTATTTGTCAGTTAGTATCTATTTTTGCTATTGGTTATTCGCAGCAGTTTATTACTGAAAGTGGTGGTGACTTTTCAGTTACTAACTCTAACTCTAACTTTGGAGAAATTGCTCTTAATTCAATTGGATTCAGAGAACAGGCGTTTTTGCAGGATGACGTTGGATATATTACACATATAATTCCTCCTCAAGAGATTCAAAGCTCTGATTTCAACCTTGAATATGATGCAATTGATGTGACCAATACTATTGGTATTTCATCTACAAATAGACTATATCTTTACAATAAAGTCAATGAATCAGTTCCTCCAAAAGGAGTTCTTCAAGGTCACAGAATTGGCGCAAAGATAAATGATACTTTGAATGTTGGTATCACTAGTGATGGAACTCTGAAGACAAAGAGTGCTCGTATTGTGATGCAAGGTACTGAGAACACCACTAATCAGGTAACCTCAGTAAAGGCAAATATTGTTGGCAGAACTTCTAGTGGAATCAACAGTATCACAGCAAATGTAATTACTCTTGTTAAAAATCATCAGTTATTAAATGGTGAATCTATCAGATTTATTTCTGACACATCAAGATTGCCTGATGGTCTGATTAATAATAAGGTATATTATGCTGTAACTGATGGATTGAATGCCAATCAACTTAAAGTTGCATCTTCATTCAGTGAGGCATCAACAGGTCAATCAATCCCCATCAATAATAAGGGTGGAACAATCAAGATTGAAAGTAGAGTTAGTGATAAGATTCCTGGTGGGGTAGGACACCCTATTCAGTTTGATACTAGTAATAATCAATGGTATATCAATGTAGGAACTGGATCCACAGATAATGATATCTACTCTACATTAGTTGGTGTTGGAGTAAGCATATTAGGAACAGCAACATCCAGATCTTATATTGTGAGAAGGTCTGATGATAGGTCATTAAGTGATAAGATCTACAAACTCAGATATGTTATTCCGTCTGGTGTTGGTATTACATCAGCAAGACCACCTAGAACTTCATTTGTTCTTCAAGAATCTAATGATGTAACAGGTTCTACAAATACTGAGGTTGCGCTTCAATACAATCCAAACTCAGTGACTATGAGCAATTCTGCTCAGATGAGAAACTTTAGATATATTTCTAATGCAGAATATTCTGGTGGCAACCTTAATTTTACAACTGAGATTCCACATGGTCTTAAGTCTGGGTCAAAAGTTAAGATTAATAATGTAACATGTACAGTTAATACTGTTGGACTAGCTAATTCTGGTTATAATGGTACATATACTGTAGTTAATGTATCAAATTCTAATAAGTTTGCTGTAACTTCACCTCCTACCAATCCAGGAACATTTACTAACAACACTTCACAGAGAACTACTTCACTGCCTAGTTATCAAAAAGTCCAGGCAGTAAATAACTACTTTGTTTATGATATAGACACAGTAAGAGAATATCAAAATGGTACTCAAGATGGTGTTTACTATCTAACTATTATTGATGCAAGCAATACACCAGATATTGCACCATTCAATGATTCAGAAAAATATTCATTCCCACAATCAGTTAAAGATCTCTATCCTCAGTATGATAGGGACAATCCTTCCTCTGATCCAAAATCTGCAATTTCATATGCTTCTGCTGATACCTTAGGTTTGGTTGATGTTGATGATGTTAAGAATAGTCTCACAAAGACTGCTGTTGATAATATAGGGAATGATCTTGCTGTTGGTGTTGCTATCACAGACATCAGATCTAATAGTGCTGGAACTGCACATACAATTTATACCAGTGTTGAGCATGGTCTAAACAGAATTGTCTCACTTCAAATTGTAAATGGTGGATCTGGATATGGTAATGGAACAGGTGCTGTAGAGAGTTTCTATAATGCTTCATTTACTGGTGCTGGTGTTACAGGAAGGCAGGCAACTAGTAGAATTACAGTAAATGGTTCAGGAACTATTACTGATATTGAGATGATGGATCCTGGATCTAACTATCAGGTTGGAGACAACCTGACTGTTGTTGGTGTTGCAGTAACAACTGGACATGTTGCTGCTTCTGTTGCTGTCACATCAATCTATAATAACATTGGAGACACATTTAGAATTAGTGGTATTACCTCTTTCGCATATGAAGGATATAATCAACTATACACTATCAGTGGTTTTTCATCTACAACAGAGATTAATGTAAAGTCTTTAAATCCTGTTGAGTCATCTTCATCAAATGGAGTTGGTTTTGATAATACAACTAATGCTTCACTTAGATTGACAGGACCAACTATTGATGTTTCTACACTTTCTTATGATAATGTAACTGGTTTAGCCACAGTTACCACATCCACTAATCATGGATTCGGAGCAAGTAGTGCAGTCACATTATCTGGTGCTACCAATGGTCTATACAATGGCAATTTCTCTGTAAGCAGAGTTGTAAGTCTAACTTCATTCATTGCTAATATTGGAATTTCAACCAATAATCCTGCCACAACAGGTTCAATTAAGGCACATAATTCTGGACAGACAGCACAACCTGGTCTCATTTCAATATATGATGAGAACTTTGGTGGTAGAGTTCTGAATATCTATGATGGAATTACTGCACAACTTTTAGCACAGGTTCCCAATACATCTGTTGATGAAATTTCCATTGATAATTTCACAGCATATGACTTTAAGATTGGAGATTATCTGAAAATTGATGATGAGATTGTAAGAATCAAGACTACTGTTTCTTCTAACCCAATCAAAGTATTCAGAGGTCTGTTTGGAACACAACCATCAATTCATGCATTGGGGTCTATTGTTAGGAGAGTTAAGATTAGTCCTCTTGAACTCAGAAGACCATCTATTATGCGCGCCTCTGGGCATACATTTGAATATGTTGGTTATGGACCTGGCAACTATTCTACTGCTCTTCCTGAGAAACAAGCAAGACAGTTAACTATTAAAGAGCAACTTGTTTCTCAATCATTTAATAGTTCTGGTGGAGTTACAGTATTCACTGGTATGAATGATAGAGGTGACTTCTTTGTTGGTAACAGGAAGATTACATCTAGCACTGGTAAGGAAGAGGTGTTTGATACACCAATTCCTACTGTTACAGGTGAAGATGTATTTTCCCTTGGACCTGACACTGGAACAGATATCATCAATCCTTCTGATATTACTGTCTCTAGAACTCTTAAAGTTGAAGGTGGTGGGCTTGGCGATCTCCTTTCACAGTTTGATGGACCTACACTTTTTTCCAAAAAACTTACATCAACATCACCTGATGGTATTGAAGCAAATACCTTATTTTTGCAAGGCAATGCTCCTGTTTCTAGGAAACTTACAGTTTCAACATCAAAACCAACATTAGCAGGAACACCTGGTGACATTGCTCTGTATTCTGATGTTGATACTGCTGAGATTACTAATGTTGGTTGGGTATTCACTAAGCAGGGAACCTGGAATCAATTTGGTGCTGTCAGTGTAGATAGTGGTTCTAATGTACCTACATTTGATGGTGTAGGAATTGGAACCACAACACCTGGAGAATGTACCTTAAAGGTTGGTTCTGGTTCTTCAATGTTCTGTGTAGATGGAGACGGCGTTGGTATTGGAACTACTGCTAATGGTGTTAAACTCAGAGTTCATGGAACAATTTTCTCTGATGCATATGCTGGTGATGGATCACAATTAATTAATCTTGCCAATGATAGCCTCTTTGAAGCAGTTGGTACTGGTGGAACAGGTATTACACCACTTGGAAATCTGAATGTTGGTATTGGAACAACAATTCCATCAGGTGAATTTGCATTACAAGTTGGAAGTCCAGGTATTGCTGGTACTAATCTATATGTCGCTAATGCATCTAGATTTATTGGAACTGCTGATTTTGGTGATGTGGTCATTAGTGGCAAATTCACTTCTACTGACTACAACTTGAACTCCACATCAGGGTCAATAGTTGCTGGCATTATTACTGCAACTTCAATGGATGTAGGAGTTGGTTCTACAATCTTTACTATTACTTCAAATGGTGTAGGCATTGGATCTGCAATCCCACAAGCATCTCTTGAT
>CEWO01043215.1_pt1 | contig 22613 bp, 17 predicted proteins | sample 361561 | NCBI WGS metagenome assembly CEWO01 (sample SAMEA2623627, study PRJEB7988) | marine metagenome | isolation source: saline water (ENVO:00002010), including
GAAGTTTTTGGGCCAGTATTACATTTGGCAACATTTGAAGCGAATGAGATTGACAAAATTATAGCAGCAATCAACTCCACCGGGTATGGCTTAACTTTTGGTCTTCATAGTCGAATTGATGCACGCGTCCAAAAAATTGTAAGTCAAGTAAATGTTGGAAATATATATATCAACAGAAACCAAATTGGAGCCGTTGTTGGCGCACAACCCTTTGGAGGGTATGGATTAAGTGGAACTGGACCAAAAGCTGGTGGTCCGCGTTATTTGCCTAGGTTCGCGCGCCAAAAAATACTCGTTTCGCATGGTGATTTACCTCCAAGAATGAACCTTAATGAATTGGAAATAGCTTTTAATCAGGCAAAAAAAGTGTGCCTGCCCGCTACAATAGATTTGCCCGGACCAACCGGCGAGTCTAATCGTTACACTGTAAAGCCCAGGGGTCGAGTGTTGTGTATGGGCGCTGGGGCGAATGAATTAGCGCATCGAGCAAAAGTTGTTGGATGTGCTGCAGTTGCGGCAACTCTAGATTTCAGAATTTTACATGAAATTGTAGATCTAGAGGCTGTGGTTTATGCTGGTCCAGATGGGCCCAGTTTGCGTATTGAATTAAGTCAACGCACTGGACCTATTGTACCATTATTGATGGATGAAAGTTTTGAATCATGGCTTATGCGCGAGCAATCTGTTTGTATCGATACCACAGCGGCCGGTGGCAATACTGCGTTATTGGCAGGCGAAATGACATTGTAAGTTCTATATCGCAAAAAGTCTTCCAGGGCCCACCATGGCGTCTGCTGTACCAGTCAGCTTTCCAAGATGCCAAGCCAATGCCAAATTACTTGAAATTACTGGCAGGCCGATACTTTCCTCTAATGGCATAATTAGGTCTAAAGTTCTTAAATTGGTGCAACTTAGAAATATCCCGTCGACATCCTGGGTTTTGCATAATTCTTGCGCAGCCGTCATTACAGATTTACCTGATATGCGAACAACTTTAGCCTCTTTGGCTTCAGCAAATGTTCCGAATGTGGGGCTTTCGATGCCATTTTGGGTCATTACATTCCGCAAGTTCGAACTCACACTTTCAATATATGGCGATAAGAACGCCAAACGTTTCAAACCGAGGTGATTGCAGGCTGAGACTAAAGCGGACACCGGTTCGCTAACATGTGCAGTATCAACACCTTTTGATACAAGCCTACTAACTGTATCTACGCCAATTTGTGCTGTTCCCGAGGTACAGCCATAGCCCACTGCATCGAATTTTGCTGTTTCTGGAAACAAGCGAGCTGCACCAGTTATATGTTTTGCCATGGATTGTAATGTAGCTTCGTTGACTTCTTTACTACTTGGTACACGAGAGAAAAACAAATCTGCGTTTCCTCGAAGTTTGATCATGTCCTGCTCAATCGTTTCATCTGACTGCAAAACAATTACACCGATGCGGGTTGGCTTTAGTTCAACTAATTTATATGGAAAAATACTCATCATTTTAGTCTTGGCATCTTGCTTTTTGAGGGTTTACTAAGCCATTCAGCACCGCTTTCGCGGATAACTATATTCTCTTCTGCCACAAGTGTAACACCTGGGCGCACCTCGATGTTTGGTTCGAGTGTTAGTACCATTCCCTCTGCAAGAAGAGTTTGATCTGAAGGTATTAGGCTTGGCCATTCGGTCAAATTCATCCCTAATCCATGACCATATCTACCCATATTTGTGCTGCTTTTACCGTTATTTATAAATTTATCCATAATGTTGAATAAATCAGCGGTTGTATTGCCGGGGCGTGCGATCCCAAAAGCTGCTTCTATTGCATCTATTAATTTTCTGTGAGCAGAATCAACTTCATTCGGGACAGATCCAACAACAAAGTTGCGGTCATAGTCGCAAAAGTAACCATCGCTAACCAGCCCAGTATCCAACATTAAAACATCACCTTGACAGAGACGGTGATCGTCTGCAGGTGAAATTATGTCCCCATATCCATTGGGCGCTGCGGCACCAGCGAGATAGGGAACCCAGTCTGCTCCCTCATCGAGACAAAGTTTCTGGAAATCACGAAAAATACGTTTTAATGGCACTCCAGATTGAGCAATCTCTGGCACCCGTTCAAAAGCACGACCCGCTATATCACAGGCGTTTTTAATTTTTGCTACTTCTGCGTTTGATTTTACCATGCGTAGTCTTTGCATGATCCCCTCGTCTGTACGGATAGGACTCTTCAAGGCAGCGTTAAGGCGAGCGAAGTCCACTAACGGCATCCTAAGCTGTGATTGCATTCCGCTTGGAGTGCCAATGTTGGGTCCGATGCTTAATAACGCTTCCAGTAACAGATTTATTCCATCATCAACTAAATTAGGTGCATTCCACGTCCGAATATCACTGATCCAAGTGCGAGCCATCAAGACTTCACCTATCGAAGGAATTATTGCAATAGGAAGTCCACTGGCTGGGACTATTAAAAACCAAGGACGGCATGGGCTTTCCCAAAACTGTGTCAAAAAGCCCGTAAAATATCGAATTTCTGGCTCTGTCGTTAGCAAGAGAGCGTCTAGCTTGTGGTGGTTCATCTGAACTTGAGCTCGGCTTACTCGTGTCTGGTACTCAGATGCCTCAAAGCCACTTTTCACTACTCTGGTCCTTCTGACATGATCAGCATAACATGAGACTTTTTATTTAGCTGTAACGTGTCCTTGTGTGATCTGGACGCTATTAGACCCGCAAGCCCTGCAGCTCCTGAAGAGGTGCTGGGAATAGCATGGGAGGCCGCATACGCAGCGCCAGCTTCACCTTCCTCTTCATCGATTAGGGCAAAGAAATTTGCATCCTTTGCCAGACCTTTGAGTGCAATAAGAGACGCTTCTTGGCAGTCAAGTCGACCCATACTGCTGCCAGATCCTTTCGCGACGACAAAATCTCCTGCTTGAATACAACTGTGTAAAGCTGGTGCGTTGGCTGGTTCAACTACGACAATTATTACATCCTGGCCCCAAAGTTTGCGCGCCATTGCGGCAGCTGCGCCAGCCAAACCACCAACGCCTGCCTGCAGAAAAATATGTGTTGGTGTATGCATCTGTGCATCTGCCTCATGCATCAAGGCAGTATATCCCTCCATGAGGCGAAAACTGGGTTTGAAATAACCGGGCCAAGAGGTATCAGATAGAAGCGACCAGTTATTTTCTTTTGCAGCCTGCTGAGCAGCCGTCATACTTTCCTCATAAATTTGACCTGCACGCACTACTTTGGCTCCCTCGGCCTGAAGCCTTTTAGCGAATATTTCTGGTACGGTCTTTGCAATGTAAACAACAGAATTTGCGCCAAAGGCTTTGGCGCCGGCGGCAACGCTCATGCCGTGGTTACCGGCGCTTGAGGTCACATAGGTTTTACCAATTTGGCTTTTGCCCTCAATTATTGCGCTATATGCAATTACATATGCTGCGCCCAATGCTTTAAAACTACCAAGCCCCATGCGCTCGCGTTCATCTTTTATGCTAATTTCTCCTAGCCCTTGCTCATCAGCCATTTTTTTTAAACTAATCAAAGGCGTTACAGCTGAATTTGGACATCTCGCAAGCAACTCTTGTACCTGAGCTGTTTCGGTAGATGGGGCTGGAATATTACGTAAGACAGGAGTGTCTAGTCCGATGCCAAGGTAAGGGTTTTGAATGATGTCCATCTATAAACCAGACCTCAAACTTTGCAAAAGGGCAAGTATATAAACTGCCAGTAATGCGTAGAATTGACAGATTTTTTGATAGGCCTAGTATTTTGCTGTAATGTGAAGGATATCCAATGAAACTTGCTTTACCGCAGCACAAAGAGCCGAGAGACGCGAAAGACCGCCGTAGCAAAAACGTGGTCGTGTGTTATCCGTTGGACACCTTGCCTGATACAAATTTAGCTGCGGCTGTTGCTCGCCGGACTGAAGCTGGCCTTCTTGAGTCGGTAGTTGTTCCGCCTCGTGCCGCTGTTTGTGTAGACGTTAAAGCTGGTCATTTTGTAAGAATTTTATCTATCGAGGGACCGCAAGTTGGTGATTTGAATATTTGGAACACTCATAATATTGAAGAGCGTTTCTACAGTGGAAAAACCCGTGCTTTACACGGCACCCATGTCAGCACTGGTGATAGTCTTTGGTCAAATTTTCCGTATATGAGGCCTTTGGCTAACATCACCTGTGATACTTTGGATTGGTACGGCTTTGATGAAGACGGTGGTTCGGTTCATGATGTTATTGGTACTCGTTGTGATCCTTACACCCAGCGATTGTTGAGTGATGAAGAATATCACAATTGTTGTCATTCAAACCTGACACGGGCTTTGGCAGACCACTTTAGCCTGAATTTAGACGAAGCTGAAATGCATGTGCATGATGTCATGAACGTCTTTATGCTCACTGGCTTCACTAAGGAAACCCACCAATATTTTATGAAAGCGAGCCCAGTACGTCCTGGTGATTTTATAGAGCTAGAAGCTCAAACTGATATCACTATTGGCCTGTCTGCATGTCCTGGTGGAGATTGTGGAGACAAGCATTCGAGTGATGCAGCAGATTGTTTTCCTTTGCAGATTGATACTTATGCTCCAAAAAATTTGGATGGATTTATTGCATCTGGGCCAAGTCTATATAATCGGAGCCATGGTAGATAATCCATCACACCAAAAAAAGGCTTGATTTAAGCCTTTTGATAAAAGTTCGACAGCGTAACAACCCGAGCTAATCTGAGTTAAATACAATTCGAAAGCCAGTATGCCCCGTTGAGCTATCAGGTGAGTTTCCGGTGCGTGCTGCGATCCGGTATCTTGTGCAATAAGATGCATGGCATAAAAAGCTGCCGCCTTTTATCAGTTTGTAGCCTCGCATAGCTTCGGCCTGTGCCCTACTTTTCTTAGAAAGAGACTTTATTCGAAATGAATCCGCTGACCAATCCCAGACATTGCCCGCCATACCGTAAAGGCCGTACCCGTTTGGGGCAAAGGATTTGGCTGGGCTTGTAAATGCGTAACCATCTTTTGATGTATTATGTTCTGGGAACTGGCCTTGCCATATATTACAGGGCAAATGGCTGTAATCGTCTGGGTGAGTATCGCCCCACGGGTAGGTCACATCGCCTCTCCCTCCTCGCGCCGCATGCTCCCACTCACCCTCAGTCGGCAATCGTCCACCGGCCCAATTGCAATATGCTTTGGCGTCGTTCCATGAAAGGTGAACCGCAGGATGTTCGGGGTCGTATGGAGTTCCATCAGGACCTGAAGGCCAATCCCAAGTTGCATTATCCACTCGTCTCCACCATTGTGCTCCATCGGATCCCTGTGTGGTTTGAACTGATTTAGGTACCTGTAAATGAAAAACAAATGACCAACCAAAAATTTCAGCCTCTGTTACATAGCCTGTATCCGTAATAAAATTTGCAAACTGGCGATTATTTACTGGTGTTTGTCCCATACGAAAGGGCTTGATTTTCGTTTTCCGAAGTGGCGCCTCACCATCTTGTTTAATCAATGGATTATTTGTTCCAATGACGCTATTCCCTCCCGGTATATCACATAAGATTCCATCATACAGCCCATGCTTCTCACTGCAGGTCAGCGGAGTAATGCTTTGTCCGTCACGGGCTGGGCTACAGCAGCTAGATTGAGTCATAAAGTCTTTTGAAAATATCGAATGGGAAGTGTCAAGCAGCCAAGCTTGTGATAAGACAGTATTGAGTGGTCATTCTTAGTTTAAGTCACATGCCTAGAGTATTTGCCAACCACTACTTTAAACTTCTTTCTTATCTTGAACAATATTCATACCGGCGACACCAGAAAAGCCAATTTCAACAGAAGCAAAAGGACCACCTTGACACATTTGCCCGGGATCCTTTGGATCCGCTTGTTTTGACACCGCAAGAACCTCCTTTGCAAATTGTTCGGCATTATCTTTTGGCCGGTACCCTAAAAAGCTGGCTTTATGGTTGTCGACCGTGACTTGGTCGTTGTTTGATACGCCATAAATAATTGAAAATCCTGTAATTGGTGCAGTGATAGCACATTCAACTAGATGTATCAGGTCATCATAAGATAACCAGCTTCCCAAGGATCTTGGGTTATTTACCTGAGCTGCAGATAATATGCGCATGTGTACGCTCTCAATATTCTTTTTCTCCCAATAAAGGCTTCCCAAGTCTTCAGCAAAACATTTAGCTAAGCCGTAATATGTATCAGGTCGATGTGGAACCTCAGTATCTATTTTTTGTGTTTTTGGATACATACCCACGGCATGAATTGAGCTTGCATAGATTACCCTGCGTACACCTTTCCGTGCGGCTGCTTCCCATACATTGTAAGCTCCGATAATATTCGAATGCAGGATAGCATCCCAAGCCGCTTCATCACCGATAGCTCCAAAATGAATGACCATATCGGCATCAGTCAGTAATGGTTCAATTTGATCTAAAACACCAAGATCAGCTTTGATATACGTCTCACCATCGTAAAGTTTGCCAATATCTTCAAGCCAATCGGTTGAAACCAGTTGCTCACACATCTTAGTCAGTGGTTCGCGCAAATAAGACCCGAGACGGCCTCCTGCACCAGTTAAAACAAGCTTTTTCATCATATGATTGCCTTTTCTAAGAATGGTTTACCCTCTACAATACGTGAATAGGCAAAGGGGTTTAGATCAATAGCACGATACTCTTCGTAGATTATAATTTCCGCAATGCCCCTGCCCATGGCCATTGATTGTTGAAAGCCATGGCCGGAAAAGCCATTTGCAAAAACGAAGTTCTTAATTTCGTGGTGGGGCCCTATTATGGCGTTTTGATCGAGAGTATTGTACGCATAATGTCCTGCCCAACTGTTGATTAATTTTACGGCTTCAAATTGTGGAATACGAGTGGCTATAATTGGCCAAAGCTTTTCTTGCCAGATCGTATGGTCTTGGCTGAAGTCATCATAATCAACTGCTGGATCATCATCTGGGGGACAACCAGCCAGATAATAGCTGCCCTCTGAACGCATATGAACACCGGATGGATCGATAGTCAGAGGTAAATCGCAATCCAATGGGTTTTGTGCATCAAAAATAAAGGTGTAACGCTTGCGAGGTTCAACGGGTAGATCAAAACCAGCCATACGTGCGATTTCAACAGCTCGAGGACCGGCACAATTGACCAGAGTTCCGCAGGATAGTTTTTCTCCAGATTTGAGGGTAACTTCGTTTACACGTTTATTTTTTGTGGTAACTGATACTAGTTCATTCTCAATGTATTCTGCACCTCGTTCACGGGCGACCCGTTTCCACCAATCAAAGATGGTGCCACCATCAAAATAACCTTCATTTATCTTATTGTGGTTCCCGGCCAGAATGTCATCAATCATGTAAAATGGATATTCCGCCTTAATCTGAGAGGCTGTCAGATGTTGGGTCGCTGCGCCAAACTTGGCCTGTATAACTTGGCTTTCTTTGAGTGAAGCCGCAAATTCCAGGTTACTGGCGAGATACATATACCCAAAAGATTGGATATGGATTTCAGGTACTCTTGGGTCATTGTCAAAAAAACTCTGGAAGTTATTTATAAATTCTGCGCCAAACTGGCTGATTTGAATATTTGTGGGGTTAGAAAATTGTTGGCGTATGCAAGAGTTTGTATGGCTCGTTGAGGCGAATTCAAAGCTCATATCTCGGTCAACGACCAGGATTGAGCCATCAAAATCCGAATTGCGGGACAACCACCAGGCAACGGAGCTACCATACATCGCGCCACCCACAATAATGACATCATAATGATTTAATTTAGGAGTGTTTGTTGCCAAAACCATTCTAAAAGACCTCACCTTTGCGGGCTCTTTTTATAGTACTTTCAATAATGTCTGCTTCGAGTCCATAGATCTCTGATGCTGCTTTTGGTGAAATGTAACCGCCCGCAAGGTCTCGAAGGATCTCTGACCTTGATCGTTCAGCGACAAGACCGTAACCGGCTCCTCCTGGAAAAGCCATCATGACACGTCGACCATGTGGTACAAATTGTTTTCCTTTACCGCGCATCACTGTGCCGTCATCCAACGCGATGGTGGTAGCCCCACCAGTTTCACCACCTTGACGACCATTTGCCGGGTGATTTACTCGATCAAACATCGCTTGAATGTCAAATTCATGACCTTCTTGAGCGCCCACCTCCATATATTGCCCCAGGCCACCACGATATTGGCCTGCTCCGCCACTATCAGGTCGCAATTCTTTACGCCAAATTATCACTGGGCCCACCTGTTCGGTAGCCTCAACAGGCATAGTCATTACGCCACTAGGGAATGCGGTGGCATTCATACCATCCAAGGTTGGTCGAGCACCAGAGCCACCTGAATTGAACATTAAAACCTCTGCGCGTTTTGCATTTATTGGCCTGAATTCATCGGTCTGGGGTCGAAGTGAGACTTGAAAATTACACAGACAACCAGCTCCCTCCGCGGGCACCAGGTTTGGAAGAAGTTGGTCTAACGCCGCATAAACTGCATCAGGAACCAAATGGCCGATTACATGTCTTAATGCAACAGGGGCGGGGTGCAATGCATTGACGATAGTGTTTTGAGGTGCAGTGACCTCAAAAGGTGCAAGGCTCGCAGCGTTGTTGGGAATATCTGGTGCTACCGCACATTTGAGAGCATAGCAGGCATAGGCTTTTGTATACACTAAAGGACAGTTTATGCCCTTCTTGTCCATACGAGAGGTGCCTTCAAAATCACAGACCATGCGATCTTTTTTGATACTTAAAGATACTTTGAGATTTACAGGATGTGAGTAACCATCGCTGAGAAGCTCACCATGAGCGGTCCCAGTCGGAAGTGCATTGATCTTTTCTAAAGTGGCGCGTCGTGAATTCGTCAGGATGAAATCTGCTATACCGTTTAGATCTACAAGGTTAAATTCCTGCATCATCTCAACTAAACGCCGGTAGCCAATTTCATTGCAGGTGGCTAGTGCATAAACGTCACCCACTAGTTGGTCAGGCTCTCGTACATTACCTCTGATTATTCTCAGCAAAGTTTTATCAACAATCCCGCGATCAGCAAATTTCATAATGGGGATGTAAAGGCCTTCCTCATAAACGCTGTTAGCATCTGCACCAAAACCCCGGCCTCCAATATCTACGATATGAGCCGTACACCCAAAAAAACCAACAAAACTTCCTTTGTAAAAGCTTGGGGTAACAATAGTTATGTCGTGTAAATGTCCCGTACCTTTCCAAGGGTCATTTGTTATATAAATATCCCCATCTGCAAAGTTTTCGTAGCCAATTTTGTTTATAAAATGTCCTACGGCATCGGCCATGGCATTTACATGGCCGGGTGTTCCGGTAACCGCTTGCGCCAGCATGTTGCCAGCTTGATCATAAACACCTGCGGAGAGATCCCCAGCTTCTCGGACAGAAGTTGAAAACGCAGTGCGGACTAGGGCCTGTGCTTGTTCTTCGACAACAGAGATCAAGCGATTCCACATCACCTGATATTGTACGGTAGACGGTTGATGCGCGCCAATCTCTGGGCTCATAGCTTCCCCTCTTCATGAATAACATCGATGCAGCCATCGGTGAGGGCTGTGGCTATGTGTGAGCTGGGCACAATGATTGTAGTTTCATCCTCAGTGATTATTGCGGGCCCTGCAATATATTTTCCGGGGGTCATACTTGAGCGCAGTGCTTCTGCTGCTTCTGCTACGATACCTTTAGAAGGTTCGAACAATGCGCGATGCGTCTTGCTCTTTAGCGGTGTCAGCTTAGGTGAGGTTTCCAAGGGTTTGATCGATTGAACTGGAGTGGTGGCATTAACTGACCAAACGGTGACCTCTACTTCCAGCGCCTCGACTAAACGTCCGAATAAGGCTGAATACTCTTGCTCAAAAAGTGCCTGGAAGGTAGCTGGATCAGGATTTTTGGCTTGTTGGGCAGTTAATTCCACTGGTATTTCCCAACCTTGCCCAGCATAGCGCATATAAATTTTAAAATGAGCTTCAATTTCAGCCAGCTCCTCGCAACTGCGCACAAACGAGGTGGCTTCTAACTCTAGTTCATGAAATATTTTTTTGATTATTGGGGCATTAAAATCTAAAAGGCGCATGAATTGGCCGCGGTTAGCTTCAAAGCTGAAGGGAGCACGCAAAAAACCAATTGCGGATCCAACACCTGCTCCAGTTGGCACCAACAAGCGTGTTATCCCCATTTTTTCGCAGAGCCGGCTGGCATGCAAAGGAGCAGCACCACCAAAAGCGATCATGGTATACTCGCTCAGGTCTTCACCATTTTCTACTGCATGAACGCGAGCGGCATTAGCCATATTCTCATCTACTACCTCCGCCAGCCCAAAGGCTGCAGTCTTGGCGTCCATCGTCAAAGTGTCAGCCAGTTGGGTTTGCAAAGCCATCCGACTGGCTGCTACATCTAATGCAATCGTGCCACCTGCAAAATTTTTGGGATCTAAGCGACCTAGCACTAAATCTGCGTCTGTAACAGTTGGACGCGAACCGCCGCGACCATAACAAGCAGGACCGGGCTCTGAGCCAGCGCTTTCAGGTCCAACGCGAATTTGATGCATACTATCAACACGTGCCAAGGACCCGCCACCAGCACCAATCTCGACCATGTCAATGACGGGTATTGATATGGGCATGCCAGATCCCTTTTTGAAACGGTAGGAGCGAGCCACTTCAAAAACTCTTGCAGTTTTTGGGCTCTGATTTTTAATTAAACAAATTTTGGCTGTGGTGCCGCCCATGTCGAATGATAAAACCTTCTCCAAACTATGGCGTGCGGCAATGTGGGCCGCAAATACTGCGCCACCAGCAGGACCTGATTCAACCAACCGAACTGGAAATTCAGCAGCACTCTCTAAGCTAATAATTCCACCTCCAGAATGCATTAGAAATATCTTGCACTTGGTACCCTCATCAACCAGACGCCCTTTGAGACGGCTAAGATAGGATTTCATCAAAGGTTTTATATAGGCATTTGCAATGGTGGTGTTGAATCGCTCATACTCTCGCATTTGTGGGCTCACTTGCGATGACATTGAAATCATAACATGAGGGATCCGTTCGCTGAGAACTTCCGCAATAAGTTTCTCATGGGCATCATTTACATATGAATGCAGTAAGCCTACTGCCACGCTTTCAAAATTTGACTCGTTAATCTGATCAACTAAGCTCTCAATTTCACTGCGTTGCAAAGGTTTAAGAACCTGACCATCTGCTTGCATGCGTTCTTTAACGGTAAAGCGGAAATTGCGCGGTAATAATGGTTCTGGGAGGGTTAAATTAAGATCATATTGCTCAAATCGGCTTTCGGTACGCATTTCTATCACGTCACGAAATCCTTCGGTGGTAATAAGAGCAGTTTTCGCTCCCTGCCTTTCAATCAAGGCATTTGTAGCTAAAGTGGTGCCGTGGATAATCTGGTTAATCTGTGCGGGTTTGATGCCTGATTGCTTACAGACTTGGTGCATACCTTCAATAATTGCATGTTCGGGGGCAGTGTACGTAGTCAGGATTTTGGCAGAATATAATTCTGTCCGATATTCTAAAACTACATCTGTAAATGTGCCACCAATATCTACCCCTAGCCGGATTTTTGAGTCGCGCATAAAACCTCCACGTTGCTGTTAGGCTATCGCAAAAAGTAATGCCTCATCAAGCTTTCTAGATATTATTTAATCTATAATTTTACGAAAGTTTATTGCAAAAATTTCTGCAAATTTCGTGGAGAAGTATAGTTTCATTAAATTCTTAATGCCTGTAATGCATATTATTTTTTGTAAAACTTTCCGATTCATTAATACCTATAATTTTGTTTCCTTAACAAGAGATATAATTTGTGTCGCGTAGAGTTAGGTCTTTGTCGTTCGAGGTACTCCCTGACTGATTAGGTTTAGATTATTGCATTCAATATTAAGTTGTCAGGAGCAAAAAATGTTTCAGGTTTTCCCAACAGCACGTTTAAGGCCCTCTCCGTTTTTTAATTCGGTAATGGCAGAAGGTTGTACTAGTGCCTCTATTTACAATCGAATGATTTTGCCGGCCAGCTTTGGAGACAAAGAAAAAGAGTATTGGGACCTGATAAACGGTGTGGTTATGTGGGATGTTGGTGTGCAGCGCCAAGTACAGCTAGAGGGTCCCGATGCGGCTAAGTTAGCTCAAATTTTAAGTCCCAGAGACTTATCAAAATGTAAGATTGGCCAGGGTAAATACGTACCCATGTGTAATCATGATGGCGTGCTAATTAACGATCCTATCCTGCTGAAACTGCGGGACGATCTTTATTGGTTTTCAATAGCTGATAGCGATATTTGGTTTTGGGCGCGGGCAATTGCTGCTGAGCGTGGTTTGAATGTTGTGATTAGTGAACCGGATGTGTCACCCTTGGCGGTTCAGGGTCCTAAAGCAGCGGCAGTCGTATCTTCAATATTTGGTGAATGGGTCCTCAATCTAAAGTATTTTTGGTTTTCTGAAACTGAGATCAACGGTATTCCGGTGGCGGTGCAACGCTCTGGCTGGTCTAAGCAAGGTGGCTTTGAAATCTATCTTCGCGACGGTACGCGAGGCGCAGAGTTGTGGAACATCGTAAAAGAAGCTGGCAAAGTTCATAAAATTGGGAATGGTGGTCCAACATCTCCTGAACGAACAGAAAGTGGATTAGTAAGTTGTGGGTCGGACAGTGATGATACCACCAATCCGTTTGAAGTTCGGCTTGGTAAGTTCATTGATCTTGACGTGAAGGACCATGTGGTAGGCATTCAAGCCCTCAGACGTATTCATGCCCAAGGTCCGAAAAGGCATCAGCTTGGTTTAATTCTTGAGGGGGATGATGTGGATCCCCTGGCTTTTCATTGGGAAGATATTTTTTTGGATGATAAAAAAGTTGGTGACATGACACAATGTGTCTGGTCTCCTAGACTTAAAAAGAACATCGGTTATGCTTTAATCTCACGAAACTGCTTGGTGGGGGATAGAGTGACAATTAAGCGTTCAGCTGGCCGCAGGGTTTTAGCCAATTTAGTTGAATTACCTTTTTTATAATTCCAATTAGAAGGCGAGGCGTACGGCTATCATGACCCGTTTCGGATCCCAATTTGAGCAAAATTTGACAGTGGACTTGACCCAGTCGATGATCGGTGTTTTTTACGCCTGAGCTAGACTTTAGGACAGGTTGGTGATGAAGAAAGTATATGGTTCGGCCAGCGAGGCTTTGGATGGATTGTTATTTGACGGGATGTTTATCGCGGCAGGTGGCTTTGGATTATGTGGATTACCCGAAAATTTGTTGAGTGCTATCCGTGATGCTGGAACACAGAGTCTGACATTTGCATCCAACAATGCTGGAATTGACGATTTTGGAATTGGGATACTACTTCAAACCCGTCAAGTTAAGAAAATGATAGCTTCTTACGTCGGTGAGAATGATACATTTATGCAGCAGTATTTGTCTGGTGAATTAGAGTTGGAGTTCAATCCGCAGGGTACATTGGCAGAACGCATGCGTGCCGCTGGCTGTGGAATACCAGGATTTTATACAAAAACAGGCGTTGGCACTGTCATTGCGGAAGGTAAAGAACATAAAGATTTCAACGGTGAGACTTATATCCTAGAAACTGGTCTTTTTGCAGATATTTCTATTGTAAAGGCCTGGAAGGCTGATGAAACAGGGAATTTAGTTTTCCGTAAGACGGCAAGAAATTTTAACCCGCCTGCTGCCATGTGCGGTAAAATATGTGTGGCGGAAGTTGAAGAAATTGTACCTACTGGTAGCCTTGATCCAGATCTCATTCACTTACCCGGTATTTATGTTCATCGCTTAATTCAGGGTGACCACGAAAAACGTATAGAACAACGCACGTTGAGGACATGATAATGGCTACTGACACCAAAGGCTGGAACCGTGATCAAATGGCCGCCCGTGCCGCTCTTGAGTTGGAAGACGGAACGTATGTAAACCTCGGAATTGGTATTCCAACTTTGGTATCCAACTATATCCCAAGTGGTGTAGAAGTTACTCTTCAATCTGAAAATGGGATGCTCGGTATGGGGCCTTTCCCTACTGAAGCCGAGGTTGATGCTGATCTTATTAATGCTGGCAAACAAACCATTACAGAACTTCCGCAGACAGCCTATTTTGATAGTGCAACGTCTTTTGGAATGATACGAGGAGGAAAAATCGCCATGGCAATTTTAGGTGCTATGGAAGTGGCTGAGAATGGTGACTTAGCCAACTGGATGATCCCAGGAAAATTGGTGAAGGGCATGGGTGGAGCTATGGATTTGGTCGCTGGAGTAGGTAGGGTTGTAGTGGTAATGGATCATACCAATAAAAAAGGTGAGAGCAAAGTCTTGAAGAGGTGCACACTGCCGCTTACCGGTGCTGGCGTTGTAAACCGGATCATTACCAATCTTGGAGTACTAGACGTTGTGAAAGATGGTCTTTCAATAGTAGAAACTGCCGATGGCGTTAGTGAAGAGGAGCTACGCTCAGCGACACTTGCAAAAATTGTCTGACCCGTATTTTTATGTATGCACAATAGCTCGGGATGTAATTCAATTTCTAAGATATTGTTTCTTTTCTAGGCTGCAGAGATAGTGGATCAAAAAATAAACCATATTTTTCAATTAAGATTCTGGCTTGATTTTTATCAACATTATCTGGTTTATTTTCTAATAAACCTAAAACTTTTGTCTTAGCGGTTTCTTCTAAAGTCCCCCTATTTTCTGAACTCCATTCATCAATTGATCTACGATCGCTCAGCTCTGGGTACAAGAAATCAGATTTCATTCTGGCATAAGTTTCTGCTTGTCCCAAGAAGTGGCCCTCGCCATGTACTACCTCCAAAATAGATCCAACTGCCAAAGTTTTGTCAGATACATCAGGTGCAACATTTGCTCTCAGGATTGAACCTAACATATCATTGTCAATAACATAGGCCTTTAGTGATACGCCCATAAGGCCAGCCTGTGTTCCGGCGGCTTGCGTTATAAGGTTTGTTCCAGCTTGTATGGCGGTACTCACGGTTAAGGATTTTTCGAATCCAGATTGTGCGTCCGCTAACTTACTATCTGTTGCGCCAGCAATAGCTGAGCATGGCAAATCCCAATAGCGCATAACTTGTGCGCACATTGCCGTAGCCAGGGCTTGTTCTCCAGATCCACCTGAAAATCCACCTGTACGCAAATCAGTGATCATTGGACGTGGTCCTGCAATCACTTTCGCCTCTGGGTCTACGCAATAAGCATAAACTACTCCAGCTAAGGATTCGGCCAGTGTTTGTGCTACTGATCCGGCTGTGGTTACCGGGCTTGATGCGCCTAGTTGCCCAAATACATTGGCATGAACAGGAAATCCTTTTTGAATAGCACTCTTCATTACGTCAAAGCTTTCAGAGTGAAACCTTAATGGTGGGACTGCGTGGTTTATATTAAAAGATACAAATGGCTGCTTACGAAATGCTGTCTCTGAACCAGCAATACTATAGCAAATCTCAGCTATCTCAGCTACATGATCAGGCTCTGATGCGCTTGTCATAATATGTTTTTTTGTGCCAAGAATGCATGCAAATAATGTGTTCAAGTCGAGATCGCGAGGGTTAGACATGTCTCGGGCAACCAATGAACGTGAAAAAAACTGAATATGGTCTAATTGATCACACAATCTTGCGCAGTCAAATAGGTCATTGAGTGTTGAAGCGCGATAAACCTCGGTCTCTAAATCCAGAATATAAGGAGATGCTCCCCCTGTGCCAACAAAAGAGGCTGATCCTCCAACTTGAAGGTGGCTTTTGCCTGAACGGCTAAAAAGAGTTATTTCTTTTGCTACCTTCACTAAAACTTTATTGATTAGGTCATCTGTAAAATAGATGCGATCACCCTTTATATGGCAACCAAACCGCATTAATTCTTGAGCTACGGGTTCTGGGCATTCAGAAAAACCAATAACGCACATTATTTCAATAGCGGCGTCAGCAATGGCCTTAGTTTTTTCCAAACTTAAAGGCTGATAAGTACCACCTTTGGCAGATGTGTCTGGTCCGTACCAAACTTCTGTTTTGCTTTGCTTACGTCCGCGACGTGCCATTAAACCAATTCACTTTATTTCTGTTAGTTATTTATTTCCTTAGGGGGTCCTTGTTCGGTTCTATCTGTTTCTTCTTAGTCCTGATAGAGCCAACTTCTATAGATTTCCTTATGTATCTTTAGTGACTGGCTCTGTGGAGTAAATGATAAATTTCATGTGATTTGAACTTCCATTGTTACCTATCTGATGTTTTCCACCGTGGATTGATCCAAGGTGAGCGATTGTCTTTTGGAAGCGGATTACTGCCTAAAATGTGATCTGCACCTTTTTCACCGACCATTATAGATGGTCCGTTTAAGTTACCATTGGGTATTCTTGGAAAAATAGAGCTATCCACAACACGCAATGAGTCTACACCGATGACGCGACATTCTGGATCAACTACAGCAGAGGGATCGTCTTTGCGACCAATTTTGCATGTACCGCATGGATGATAAGCGCTCTCCACGTTATTCATAATAAAAGAATTTAATTGTTCGTCACTTTGAATATCTATCCCTGGCTGAATTTCTTTGCCGCGAAATGGATCGAATGCCGCTTGACTAAAAATAGAACGAGTAAGGCGTATGCAGTGCCTGAAGTCTTCCCAGTCCTGGGGTTTAGACATGTAATTGAACTGGATTTTAGGTTTATCGTCTGGGTTTGCAGAGTTGAGTGTTACTGATCCGCGTGATGGAGAGCGCATTGGGCCAACATGGGCTTGAAAACCATGTCCCTTAATTGCGGCCTTTCCGTCATAACGAACAGCAATTGGTAAAAAATGATATTGAATATCAGGATAACGGACGCCAGGCTTTGATCTCAAAAATGCACAAGATTCGAAAGCGTTTGATGCTCCTGGCCCTGATTTTTTCAATATCCACTCAAGTCCAACCCGCATTTTTCCAAATAAATTCCAATATTTAAATAGTGTAATGGGTTGGGTACATGCTTGTTGTATATAAAGTTCCAAGTGATCCTGCAAATTTTGTCCGACGCCTGGACGATTTGCAATAACGTCAACCCCGACCTTTTTAATTTGGGCTGCTGGTCCAATACCCGACAACATTAATAACTTTGGTGAATTTATTGCTGACGCCGCTAATATAACCTCTCGGTGTGCGTATATGACGTAAACATCATTGCCTCGCTGGACTTCGACCCCAACCGCGCGCTGATTTTCGATAATGATACGACGTGCAAGGCATTTGTGTATGCTAAGATTAGATCTTTTTAAGGCTGGTTTAAGATATGCATTCGCTGCTGACCACCGCTGTCCCTTCCATACGGTTCGATCCATTGGCGAAAAGCCTTCCTGCTGTTCTCCATTGTAGTCGCTAGTTGTTTCAAAACCAGCTTGTCTACCTGCATCAACAAAAGCCTGATGTAATGGTATATCGCGTTTGCCTCGAGTTACGTGAAGTGGACCATCTTTTCCTCGCCATTCTGGATCACCACCTTGGCCACTGTCATGCCAATTTTCCATTCGCAAAAAATATGGCAAAACGTCCGCATATGACCAACCTGTAGCACCACTATCAGCCCAATTATCATAGTCTCCAGCATGGCCCCGTACGTAAACCATACCATTTATAGATGATGAACCTCCAATTACCTTTCCTCTTGGGCAGGCTAACCGTCGCCCACCAAGGTACGGTTCTGGTTCAGAATAATAGCCCCAATCATATCGTGGCATATTCATAGGAAAAGAAAGAGCGCCTGGCATTTGAATCAAAGGACCCGCATCGGTTCCGCCATATTCCAAAACTAGCACAGAATGCCTTCCGTTTTCGCTTAAACGAGAGGCCATTGCTGAGCCTGCAGAGCCTGAACCCACAATTAAAAAATCTGCTTCCATATCGCTCTCCCGTGTGTTGCAAACTGTCACATTTTATTCAGCAATCAACCCAAATTCTGCTGTTTTGCATAGATTTTATTTCTACGATTAAGAACAAACCAATATTCTGTTTTTTAATTGTGCTGAACTCTTACTTTTACTTTAATATCAATGGACGCACGAATTAAAATTTGTGAAATTTTAGTTATATTTTTAGTTAATAGGGAGTAGGAACTAAGTAAGTGCAGAGCCTTTAATCAGCCTAGCTGGCTTGATTTCTTGTTCGTAGTAATGTGCTTATGTAGTATTTATAGGATCAAAAATGTCACAAATTTCTGGTGGTCGAGCAGTCGTTGAAACGTTAATCGCTTTGGGTGCGAGGCGTGGTTTTGGTGTCCCTGGCGAGAGTTTTTTGTCTATTTTAGATGCTTTTTGTGATAATCCGCACTTTGAGTTTACGAGTTGCCGTAATGAAGGTGGGGCTTCTTTTATGGCGGAGGCTTGGGCGAAGTTGACGGGTGAGGTGGGCTTGTGTTTCGTGACCCGCGGACCTGGTGCAACAAATGCTAGTATTGGTGTACATACAGCAATGCAGGCGTCGACTCCCATAATACTATTTATTGGACAAGTTGGCTTAGAACACCAAGGCCGCGAAGCTTTTCAAGAGCTTGATTATCGTCAAATTTTTGGCGCTATTGCTAAATATTCTACAGAGATTACAGATGTGAACCGGACTTCTGAAGTTGTTCGCCGAGCCTGGTCGATGGCAATTTCTGGAAGACCGGGCCCGGTTGTTGTTGCACTGCCAGAGGATGTCTTGACGCAGCTTACTAATATCATTGAACCCTCAATCCGACCAATCCTTACACCAGTTGCGGGCGCTATGCCTGATGACTTGGAAACCGTTGCAAAAAAATTAAAGACAGCTCGTCGGCCTGTTATACTGGTTGGGGGGGGTGGATGGCGCGTTGAGGATAGGACTGCTTTACATCGATTTTCAGTACGGCTCAATGTTCCAGTAGTAACGGCTTTCCGATATCATGATTTATTTGATAACACGCTCCCACTTTTTTTGGGTGAAGCGGGTGTTGGAATGACAGACAATACTAGAAAAGTCTTGTTGCAAGCGGACGTAATTATCGCCGTTAATGTAAGATTTGGTGAAATGACTACCGATGCTTTTAAACTTTTTAATAATTTTCGTGACAATCAATGGATCGTACAGACGCATCTATCTGGAGATGAATTTCATAAATACGTTTCGCCTGACTTAACTATGATTAGTAGTCCAATTTCTGTACTTGAAGGTTTGAATGAAATTTTAGAGCCTGCTGTGTTATCATTTGATTTAAGTTGGATCAAAGCAGCTCGAAACGGCTTTGAAAAGGGGCAGCAGCCGCAGGTTCAACCGGGCCTCGTTGATATGGGGCTGGTTATCACTATGATACAAAAACTTTTGCCCTCAGATGCCATTATCACAAATGGTGCTGGAAATTTTGCTATATGGCCGAATAAGTTTATGCAGTTTTCAGCCAAACAGCGATTGCTTGCACCTCAATCTGGAGCGATGGGTTATGGACTACCAGCTGCTATTGCCGCAAAATTAGAACAGCCTGACCGTTGTGTCCTGTGTTTTTCAGGAGATGGAGATTTTCAGATGAACTTTCAAGAACTTGGTACGGCCTTGCAATCTAATGCTCGCCCAATTGTGCTTATTTTGAATAATGGTACCTACGGTACGATACGAATGCATCAAGAAAAAAATTATCCATCGCGGGTAAGTGGCACAGATCTTATAAATCCTGATTTCGTTATGCTTGGAAAAGCTTATGGTTGCTATGCAGCGCGGATAGAAAAAACAGAAGATTTTGCGGCCTGTTTTGAGTGTGCCATGGCCAGTCCGACTGGCGCAGTGCTTGATATAAAAGTTGCCCCTGAGGCTATTACCCCGAGCCTAACTATAGATGATTTGCGTCGTGTCGATTGAATTATAGTTCAAGTGCGAGCCGTGTCCCTTGATCTATAGCTCTTTGTGCATCCAGTTCGGCCGCCACATCTGCTCCACCTATTAAATGAGCTTCAGGTAGATAATCAGCCAAGCCTCTCTCTGGGTCTTGCCCCGCACAGATTATAACATTATCCACATTCAGGGTGCGTGTTTCATTACCAACCGCTATGTGCAGTCCTTCATCATCAATTCTATTATAGGTAACCCCAGAAATCATCTGTACTCCACGTTTGCTGAGATTGGTCCTGTGTATCCAACCGGTAGTTTTTCCAAGTCCAGCACCCACTTTTTTAGCCTTTCGTTGCAAAAGGTATAAGTCACGAGCAGCAGGAGCAAACTCCGCGCTCATTCCCTCAACGCCACCACGTGCTTTAGATGACATATCAATACCCCATTCCTTCATAAATAAATTTATGTTTTGGCTAGCAGAGGGGCCAGTATGGATCAAAAACTCGCTAACATCAAAACCAATCCCTCCTGCACCGATAACGGCTACTGATTTACCAATTGAGGCGCCATTGAAAACATCGAGATACCCTACAACTTTAGGATGATCTATGCCGTTAATTTCTGGCCAACGGGGCTTTACGCCTGTTGCTATGATGACTTCATCAAATTCATTTACAACTTCAGGTGTTACATTCAATCCAAGTTTTAAAGTAACACCGCTGAGTGATATCTCCTTTAAAAAATATCTAATTGTTTCATAAAACTCCTCTTTTCCAGGAATTTGTTTGGCAATATTAAATTGACCACCAATTTGATCAGCGGAATCAAAAAGTGTAACTAAATGTCCCCGACGGGCAGCAGTTGTGGCCGCGGCTAAACCTGCGGGGCCAGCTCCAACTACGGCAATTTTTTTAATAATTGGGGCTGGTTTAAGCTGTATTTCAGTTTCATTGCATGCGAATGGGTTAACTAAACATGAGGTAATTTTACCATTGAATATAGCATCAAGGCAGGCTTGATTGCAGGCAATGCATGTGTTGATCTCATCACCTTTTCCCAAGGCCGCTTTATTAACAAAATTAGCATCAGCGAGAAATGGCCGTGCCATCGACACCATATCTGCGTCACCACTGGCAATGACTGCTTCTGCTACCTCCGGCGTATTGATCCTATTAGACGTTATGACTGGTATAGGCATTTCAGCTTTTACTCGAGCAGTAACCCACGTAAATGCAGCACGAGGAACAGAAGTTGCAATTGTTGGAATGCGTGCTTCATGCCAACCAATACCAGTGTTGAGAATTGTAGCACCCGCAGCCGCTATTTCTTTGCCCAGTTTAATTACTTCATCAATACTTGATCCACCTTCAACCAAATCTATCATCGAGAGACGGTAAATAATTATAAAATTTGTACCAACGGCCTCTCTGACTTGCCGAACTATTTCAACTGGCAACCTGATACGGTTAGTGTAACTCCCGCCCCAGGCATCATCCCGATGATTGGTCCTCTGCGCTATAAATTGATTAATCAAATATCCTTCTGAACCCATAATCTCAACACCATCATAACCCGCGGATTGAGCCAAAGTTGAGGCACGCACAAAATCTGAAATCTGACTTTTAATTTCTTTATCGTTTAATTCTTTTGGCTTTACAAAATTAATTGGAGCTTGAAGGGGGGAGGGAGCAACAGCGTTGGGATTATATGCATAACGTCCCGTGTGCAAAATTTGCATAGCAATCTTTCCACCAGCTTCGTGAACCGCGTTAGTCACAATGCTGTGTCTTTTAGACTCTTCTTGTGTTGTCATAATGGCTGCGCCTTGGTGCACTGCGCCTTCGGCATTGGGACCGATTCCACCTGTAACAATTAAAGCTACGCCGCCAGCTGCACGCTCTGCATAGAACCGTGCCATCCGTTCAAAGCCATTCTTCGCTTCCTCAAGTCCCAGGTGCATTGAGCCCATTACTATTCTATTTTTTAATTGGGTGAATCCTAAGTTGAGTGGTTGGAATAGATTTGGGTAGGATGGACTAGCCATAATGGACCTCTCCTTAATATAAGCAGTGTTAAATCAATCATTTCACCAAAGATTCGCAAGCATGCCGTAGCGGAAGCGCTATTCTAAAAGCCCTGCTTCACTCAAAACCTTTCTTGCGACACGGAAACATTCCAGTGACTGTGGGACACCACAATAAATACCAATCACGTGTATTATTGCGCGAATTTCTTCTATTGTGACACCGTTATTTAGAGCGCCTTTACAGTGGATTTCCCATTCATGCATTTTCCCTAGTGCCCCAATCATGGACAGGTTCATCATTGATCTAGTTTTCGGGTCTATAGTATCATCTCCCCAACCAAACCCCCAACACCAAGCAGTCATTGCTTCTTGAAATGGGCGAGTAAAATCGTCTGCTGCAGATAAATTATTTACTACATACTCTTCTCCAAGTGTTGATTTGCGCTGTTCTAAGCCTTTTAAAAACAGGTCTTCATCGAAATTACTCATGATTTTTCCCTATATTCTCATCTATAGTAGTATAATTAATTTCTGATAACTTAACCAAGTTATCAGCACTCTGAAAGGGTGAGAAATGAGGCATAAATATTATAACCAGGCTTTAAAAACTTTCATGGTGGGAGTTCATGCTGCGGACCCTGTTTCGGCTGTTAAACGCGCCTTAAATGGATATGACGAAAAGCCAACAATAATATCGGTGGGCAAGGCCGCGGTTAAGATGAT
>CEWO01188297.1_pt1 | contig 22427 bp, 25 predicted proteins | sample 361561 | NCBI WGS metagenome assembly CEWO01 (sample SAMEA2623627, study PRJEB7988) | marine metagenome | isolation source: saline water (ENVO:00002010), including
TCATGTATTATTGCTGCATGCTTAGCATATGCAGAATATAAAAAATCTACTTTAAATGAATTGCTAGATGCAATTATTATTGGCTACGAAGTCATGATAAGAATTGGAGAAGAATTAGGGCCAAATCATTATAAATTTTGGCATACTACTGGAACAGCGGGAACAATAGGAGTGTCAGCGGCAATTAGTAGATTATCAAATGCAAATGAACTGCAAACATTAATGTCAATTGGTTCAGCTGGAACAATGACTAGTGGATTATGGGAATTTCTTTCTGACGGCGCAATGTCAAAACAATTACATCCTGCTAAAGCAGCTTATGATGGAATACTTGCTTGCTTATTATCAAAGAACAATTTTACTAGTGCATCACAAATTCTAGAAGGAGAAAAAGGACTATTCGCAGCAATGTCACCAGAAGCAAAACCAAAAAAAATACTAAACAACTTATCGGTAAATCAAAAAAAATGGAAAATTACTGGTGTTTCATTCAAAATGTATGCCTCATGCCGCCATACTCATCCAGCTGTTGAAGGGGCTATACAAATAAAAAAACAAAGTGATTTTGAAATTGATGACATTAAAAGTATTAAAGTCGAAATATACTCCCAAGCTCTTGATCTTTTAGAAGGAGTAGAAGCAAACACTCCTTATGCAGCAAAATTTAATTTGCCTTTTTGCATCGCTTCAGCATTAATAAATGGTGAGTTGGGCCCTCAACAATTTACTGACAAGACTATTCAGAATAAAAGGATTAATTCTTTAGCAAAAAAAATATCTTTTAATGTTAATAAGTCTCTTGATAAATATTATCCGAAGAAATGGCCAAGCAATGTTCATTTGAATTTAAAAAATGGTCAAAAAATATCAAAAAATATTCTATACCCTCTTGGAGATCCAGAAAATCCAGTTAACAATAAGCAAATTCAAGAAAAATATTTGTTACTAACCAAAAGAAATCTTGATCCAAGACAATCTCAAATACTCATTAACAATTTACTAGAAAAAAACAAAAATATTTCACCTAATCAATTAATGAGTAACTTAAAAAGAATAAGAAAATAAATGTATAATCAACATAAAATTTTGACTATAGATCTGGACGGAGTAATATGTGGGTCACCATACCCATTTAAATTAGGTATAAATAAAAAAATTTTAAATCCTGGCTCTGAGCCACCTAAAGCTTTTGTTCCACCTCAAATATTTTTAAATTTTACTGATAAACTCAGATATGGCTATCGACCTATATTGTCTAATATTGAAGAAACTCTTGAAGTCTTACAAAAACGTCGTAAATTAATTCTATTAACAGGCAGACGAACATCTCCGATTAAATGGCTTGAAAAAAATAATATTAGAAAATTTTTTCAAGAAGTCATTATTAATCAAACTAATTTTGGAAGCTCTTATTATAAATTATTTAAAATTCAAGAAATTGGATCAGATGAGCACATTGATGACGATATTCAAACTATTCAATTGTTAAATGAGCGCGCTAATTGTAAATTATTTTTTAGAACATGGAAATATAATCAGCAATTTTCTATAGCAAAAAACATAAAAACAATTGATGACTTTAATCAACTCACACAGTTGATCAACTAATTGACTTATCTAAAAGTATTTTGACCAATACTTACTATATAACTTCAAATTACTTTCAAGTTTATTATGTTGAAAACCCGAAATATTTTTGCTAGCTAAAATCTTAGAACTCCTACAAAATAATGGTATCATTGCGGGGCTTTGTTCCAATAAAATCTGTTGTGCATTCTTAGCTAATGACCCTCTTTGGGCTGGCAAATTATTCAAAAAAGATCGATCAACTTCTAGATCATAAATAGGACTTGAAAATCCCCAATATGAAAATTGGCCATTAGTGCCACTTGAGGTATTAATTAACAAACCATCATCAGGATTAAAATTAAAATTATAATTAAACAATATGCATTCAAAATCTCCCAATTGAAAACTCTTCTGCAGCTTGTTAATATCTCGAAAAATCAATCTTGGCTTAAAACCTACATTTGACAGTTGGCGTATTAGTTCACCTCCCAACTGATTGAAAAAAAGAGAGTTGGGCAGATCTATCCTGAACTCCAACCCCTTATAACCGCTTTCTTCTAATAACACAGCTGCAGTATCAGGATCAAATCTCATGAATTCATTTAAATCAAGTTCATTGATATTTAAAGAATCAAGAGGGAAAGAAGGAGGAATTGGACCAGATAAAAATCCATTAAATTCTTTACTTAACTTTTTTCTGTCCAAAGACATTGATAGAGCTTTGCGCACTTTAGGATTTTGAAATGCTTTAATGAATTTTACTTGCTTGCCACCCTTATAATCATCCATAGAAAGGCCAAGATAAATTAGTTCCTTTGATGGAAACAACAACTCAGTATAGTTCAAAGGAATTGAATTTAATGATTCTATAAATTCATCTGAAAAAATCAAGTCAATGTTATTGTCATTAAAATCATTTCTTAAAATATTTATGTCAGAATAATTTTTTATTATTACATTTTTCAATAATGGTAATCCTTTCTGATGATATAACTCATTTCTTGCAACAATAAATTCATCAGAATTTATCATAAGAGGCAGAAATGGCCCAGATCCTATTCTCTGCTGGCTGGGATTAGATGGTAGAAATTTACCAATTCCTGTAAGCGTTGGATTTGCAATATATTCAAAAAAATATGGAAAAGGTTGATGTAACACAAGTAATATCTTGCTGTTAATTACTTTGATATCCTTTATGACTTTTGAAAAAAAAGGCTCTGAGTTTTCTTTTCTAGTCTGAAAATCAATGATAATGTCCTCAATAGTCATTTTTTCTGCATAACCGTTTTGATTTGGATGAAAGTAAATATCATTTCGGATAGAAAAAAGATAATTAGTTGGATTTAATTTCTCAATCTTAGATGCGATATCAGAAAACAACTCTCCCGTTGAAATATCCATATCAATTAAAGTTGAATAGATTAATGGATTAATATAATTTTCCTGAATATAGTTCTTTGAAATATTGTAACAACCTATCAAATAGTCATGCTGACTACTAAGTTCGCGCGGAGGTATTAAAGGTTCAGCCAAATTAATAACCTCATTAGACGAAAAATTAGATCTGGGTTTTGTGTTAGTGCACGCAGAAATCATTAAGCTTGCTGCAAACATACCAGAAAAGTTAAGAAAATTTCTTCGATTTAAAAGCATGCGAATAAATCCTAAAAATTCTTTATACAAAGAGATTATAAAAATTAATGAAATTATAGCATTTGAGCAATATATATAATTAAATAGTAAGTGAGAATCAATAAAAGATGTGAGTAAAATATTACGAAAAACAAAAAACAATCAAGAGCTACATTCAGGATCGTAATGATTTCTCTTAGTTTCCTATTAGTATTTTCGTGTTCATATATCATCTCCAGTAATGACACAAAAAGTTTAACAATAAACCAAGATATTGAAAAAATTAGAACTACAGGAAATAAATTTTATCCAATCATCAGTTTTGGTCAGGATGAAAAGAATAATGTGCATGGGATTTGGTTTATTTTAAATGCTGAAAAAAATATAACTGCATTTTATTCAAGAGATCCAAATAATGGATGTAATTTGTCATATAGGAGAGATATTAAAGTGAATAATTTTAGCCCAGTTTTTTTTAATGAATGCGATAAAACATACTTTAATGAATTTGGAGAACAATTAAGCAATCAAATTAAACAATTAGATGAATTTGAAGTGAGGACTTTAGAGGAAACAGTTGAAGTTTCAATCAATCAAGTTAAATATGGAATTTGTAATCAAAATAATGCAATTGATGAATTGTACTGTTCAACCATCTCAGTAAGCAAATATGGAAAGCCAAAACTTGGCAGACAAATTGGTCAAAGATAAATAGAGATTAAAAAATACCTAGCATGAGTTTTACTTCTTCTGAAGCCATTGTTTTTGGATCCCACGGTGGATCCCAAACAATATTAACAACAACATCATCTAGCGCATCTAAATCCATTAATTTATAGTAGATTTGACTTTGAATAAGTGGTCCAACTGGACAACCTGGTGAAGTTAAAGTCATATCTACTGTAACTTTTTTATCCTCTTGAACATCAATTTTGTATATTAAACCAAGATCCACAACACTCATTTTTAATTCTGGATCTTCCACAGATTTAAGCACCTCCATAAGTGCATCACTGTCATAATTTTTGTCATCTAATGATTCTTCTGTAGCCATAATTGAATCCTTTCAATTAAATTAATTCTTTATATTACCAATTGCTTTTTTTAATGAAGACCAGGCAAGGCCAGCACACTTAACTCTTGCTGGAAATTTTCTAACTCCTTGCAAAGCATCAATATCACCTAACTCGTTATCTGCAATACTGTCATCATTATCTATCATAAAATTATGAAATTGCTCAATTAACTTATGAGCTTTTTGAATATCGGCACCCATAATTAAATCAGTCATAATAGAAGCAGACGCTTGTGAAATTGAACAACCCTCTCCTTCAAACTTTATCTTTTCAACAATACCTGCAGTAGCAGTGAGATAAACAATTATTTTGTCACCACACAAGGGATTATACTCTTCAATTGAAACAACATCATCTTGTTGTATAGAACCATAATTTCTTGGATTACGATTATGATCCAAAATAATCTCTCTATATAAATCATCTAATCCATTATCCATTATGTAAACCTACTGATGACTGACCGCACGCCATTGACCAATTGCTTTGTATCCTCAAGATTATTATACAAATAGAAAGATGCACGTGCTGTAGATGAAAGACCAAATTTATTTAAAGTAGGTTGAGCACAATGATGTCCGGCTCTTATTGCTATTCCCTGAGCATCCAAAACCTGTGCTACATCATGAGGATGAATATCATCAATAACAAATGAAAATAAGCTTGAACGCATTTTAATATCACTAGGACCAAGCACTTGAACTCCTTTAATATCATCTAATTCCTGACGAGCATATTCAGATAAATAATGGGAAAATTGGGATAATTCAGCAAAATTCACAGATTCTAAATAATCAATTGCTGCCCCTAAACCAATAACACCTACAATATTAGGTGTGCCAGCTTCAAAGCGATAAGGGATTTCATTCCAATTAGCATTATCAAAAGTAACAGATGAAATCATATCACCCCCACCTGTAATTGGTTCCATTTGATTCAAAATTGATTCCTTGCCCCATAATATGCCAACTCCAGTTGGTCCGCACATTTTATGGGCAGAAAAAACTAAGACGTCAATATCCAGGACGTCTACATCGATTCGCTGATGCGGAATACTCTGTGCGCCATCAACTAATACAATTGCATTATTCTTATGCGCGATTTCAATAATTTCCTTTAAGGGAACAATAGTGCCTAATGAATTAGATATATGTGATATGGAAACTATTTTTGTTTGTTCATCTATAACTTGTTCAGCAACATTCATATCAAGTAAAAAATCTTCTCCGACAGGAATATATTCTATAACAATCCCAATATCATCTCTAAGCATAAACCATGGCACTAAATTTGCATGATGCTCAACTTCAGACAAAACTACCTTATCTCCTTTTTTTAAATTATTTTTTGCCCATCCTTGGCAAAATAAATTAATTGAATCGGTCGTGCCTTTCGTATATATTATTGATTCATGTTTGGGAGCATTAATAAATCCTGCAACTGTTTTTCGTACTTCCTCATAAGCTAAAGTAGATTCCATTGATAACGTATGGACACCTCTATGAACATTAGAATAAGAATTGGAATAAATTGATGACATTCTATCTATTACTGCATTTGGCTTTTGACTGGATGCAGCATTATCTAGATAAGAAAGGTTGTAGCCATTAATTTGCCTGCTTAATATTGGGAAGTCATTACGAATATTTATAATTTTATCTTCTAATGACTTAAGGTCATCATTCATATTAATCTTCAATCTCAATAAATAAAGAGCTGTCTTTTTTGATAACAGAAAAAGATTTTACATCATATAAAGCTGGTAAGGAGCGCACTTTACCAGTAGTAACATCAAAAAGGGCACCGTGCCGGGGACAAGAAATTTCTTGACCAAGCAACCTGCCTCCGCTTAGTGTTTCTCCATCATGCGTACACATATCCTCTATTGCATAATATCTATCATCTAACTTAGACAATAAATATTTACTATCATTAATAGAAAAGGATTTACACTCTCCTTCATTTAATTCATTTGCATCGCAAACAAAAATCAATTCAATTGCTCCAATTTTTTATTAATGACTTTCAGGAGTACATCTTGGATGTCGCTAAATGGCATATCAGCGAAAGTTTCACTAAATGACCCGGATACTAGTAATTTAGTTGCATCCTTCATTGATAATCCTCGACTTTGTAAATAATAAAGAGCATCGTTATCCAAAGGCCCAACGGTAGCAGCATGTCCGCATTTGATAACGTGTGACGTTAAAATTTCTAATACTGGATCAGAGTCAGCTTTAGCATTTGAAGAAAGTAAAAGGTTTCTGTTTGATTGCTCAGCTTCTGCATCAAATGCAGATTCTTCTACTCTTGTAATACCGTAATAAACATTTCTAGACGAATCACCTAATGCTGAACGAATATCAACATGCGATGTGCTTTTCTTGCCAATATGATCCTGAATTGTAACAAAGTCAAAATGTTGATCATCGTCTCCTAGGGCAAAACCTTTAATTGAAGCATTGGCGCCTTCGCCAACAATAGAGTTCTCCACAGTATGCTTGAATAATTTGCCAGTGACAGGAAGTAGCGCTAACTCGAAATCAGAATTTGTGTCAAGATTAGCTCGAACGTACATAAATTCTTCAGTGAGATTGTTGAGATGACTAGTAATGAATAATTTGATGCGAGCAGATTTTTCTGCAAAGATCTCTATAGTAGAAATCACAAATTTAGTTATTGCTTCTGAAGAAGAAGAAAGCTGTATTCTAATTTCCGAATTCTCTTCAGCATAAACTAATATTCTAGGCAGCATTGCCACTGCATCAGACGAAATATCAATTTTAATAGGCTCATCCATGACTGCATTTTTTTTAGAGTGAACTAAAATACTGTTATGCCAAAATGCATCATTAGTAAGTGAAAATTTATCAGGATTTATAACTTGTGTTTTACCAAGATTATCACAAAAAATTTTATGAAACTGATCTAATTGATCTTTGCTAGCATGTTCAACAGTAACACCGTCTACTAGGTTGTTTGAAATGTCAATGTTATAATTTAAACCTTCAAGTTCATCTGGAACAAATGTTATATGAGATATATCAGTGTAACGCCAAGGCCTGTCGAGTTTCGAAGGCATGTCAACGCTGTTAAATGAATCTAGTGAATCTTTTGCAAAAATTTTTAAGGAATTATTAGCCATTTTTTATTTACTCATAATTGAAACAATCAAATAAACTCATTAAGATTACTAACCAACTGAACCTTCCATTTGCAATTCGATTAAACGATTTAACTCAATCGCATACTCCATAGGAAGCTCTTTAACAATTGGTTCCACAAATCCGTTAACAACCATTTTTGCAGCTTCCTCTTCATTGATTCCTCTGCTCATCAAATAAAACAATTGATCATCGCCTAATTTTGAAACAGAGGCTTCATGCCCAATATTTACATTATCAGAGTCAACTTCCATAGTCGGATATGTATCAGATCTAGATAAATCATCAAGTAATAGTGCATCACAGCGAACTGTAGATGAACTGTTTTCTGCTCCTTCATGGACTTTTAACAGTCCTCTATATGAAGTGCGACCTGCCCCTCTAGAAACAGATTTTGACACAATGGCAGATGAGGTATTTGGAGCAACATGAACAACTTTACCGCCAGCATCTTGATGCTGCTCATTTCCAGCAAAAGCTAAAGAAAGAATTTCACCATGAGCACCTGGTTCCATTAGGTAAACAGATGGATATTTCATTGTTAGTTTTGAGCCAATATTACCATCAACCCATTCCATGACTGCATCTTGATATGCAACAGCTCTTTTGGTTACTAAGTTATATACATTGTTTGACCAATTTTGTATAGTAGTATATCGAACACGTGCATTTTTCTTAACAATGATTTCAACCACGGCAGAATGCAGAGAATCACTACTATAAGTTGGAGCTGTGCAACCTTCGACATAATGAACATAGGAGCCTTCATCAGCAATAATTAAGGTTCTTTCAAACTGACCCATGTTCTCAGTATTAATTCTAAAATATGCTTGTAACGGAATATCTACTTTTACACCAGGTGGAACATATATAAATGAGCCTCCTGACCAAACAGCAGTATTTAAGGCAGCATATTTATTATCACCAGAAGGAATAACAGTACCAAAATGTTCTTTTACAATCTCAGGATGTTCAGCAAGCGCTTGATCCATCCCAAGAAACAAGACTCCTTGTTTTGCAAGGTCTTCTCGAATGTTATGATAAACTACTTCAGAATCATATTGCGCACCAGCGCCAGCTAGAAATTGTTTTTCCGCTTCTGGAATTCCAAGTTTATCAAAAGTGTCTTTAATGTACTCAGGCACATCATCCCAATCAGTTGAATCTTTATCAGTAGCTTTAACATAATAACGAATATTATCAAAATCTATTTCTCCAAGTAAATCAGAACCTCCAGGCCATTTTGGATTTTTTGATTCTTGAAAGATTTCTAATGCCTGCATTCTTTTATCGAGCATCCACTTAGGTTCATTTTTCATTGAAGAAATGTCATTTACAATACCAGCATTTAAGCCTTTATCTGCTTGATAAAGTGGTGTTTCAGTATCATGAAAACCCCATTTGTATTCACCGACAGCTGCTGCTGCTGCAGCTGCTGCTTCTTGGACTGACTTTGCGTCTGATTTTGCCATAATTTTAGCTCCTTATAGTCCTATTTTAATGGTACATTTTTTCTGTGGCTACAATTAGTATCAATAACGTTCAAAAATAGCCTTCGCTTTCAATATGATTTAGCATCTATGAACTTAATATGGGATCGTATCCTTGTTCTTCAATTTCTTTTGCTAATTCAAAACCACCAGACTTAACAATCTTGCCATCTACTAAAATATGCACAAAATCTGGCTTAACATAGTTTAAAATTCGCTCATAATGGGTAATCATTAAGATACTCATTTCAGATGTTTTTAAAGTATTAATGCCATCTGCAACTGCTCGAAGTGCATCAACATCTAAACCTGAGTCAGTTTCATCTAAAATAGCTAATTTAGGCTTAATCATGCCAAGTTGAAGGATTTCTGCTCGTTTTTTCTCTCCTCCAGAAAAACCATCATTAACGTATCGTCTCGCAAAAGACTCATCCATTTTTAGTCTGTTAAGTGTCTCTTTTAGTTCTTCAATAAACTCACGTGCTGATGGTTCTTCTCCTCGTATTGCCTTCAATGAAGCTCTCAGCATATTAACCATTGTCACACCAGGTATTGCGGTTGGATATTGAAATGATAGGAATATGCCATTTTTAGCTCTTTCATCAGGACTCATTTCTATAACACTCTTGTTATCCATCAAGATATCCCCACTATCAATTTGATACATTGGGTTGCCTGCTATAGTATTTGCTAATGTACTTTTTCCAGAGCCATTTGGTCCCATTATTGCATGAATCTCGCCTGGATTGATAGATAAATCCAAACCATTCAAAATAGAAATTTCTTTGTTATCTGTTAATGACACATTTAAGTTGTTTACTTGCAAAATTGTTTCAGACACATTACCTCCAAACTTGTTAAAAACAAATTATTATAATTTTTAATTAATGTCTATAAATATAGAGTAATTATTCAATAAACTGTAAAAAACAACATTTTAACTTAATTTCTAAAATTTTTACTAAACAATCTTTATAATTTATATAAAAATACAAAGGAAAAAAAATTAAAAAAATTTTTAATAACAAATTGATGATGCTTTGCATAGCTACAGCATTTATTTCAACTGGCCAAGGAGTCATATCTCCGCTATTGCCAATATTTGCCAAAAACTTAAATATTACTATCAGCTCAATAGGTTTCGCAGTGTCAATTTTTGCTTTTGCTCGATTATTATTTAATTTTCCTATAGGAATTATTACAGACAAAATTGGCAGACGCCCACTGTTAATTCTTGGACCATTAATTAACGCATTTGGTATTATTTTAACTGGTTATTCCAATAGTCTAACAATGTTATTATTTGCCAGATTTATTTCAGGAATCGGGCATGGCATGTATACATTGGCTGCATTGGCGTATATATCTGATATTTCTGATGATAGCAATCGTGCTAGATTTATAGGCATGAATCAAGCAGCTTTACTTGCTGGAGTAGCAATTGGCCCAGCTATTGGAGGCATACTCGCAGAATTATATGGAATAAGAATGCCTTTTTATTTTATAGGAGTAATAGTTGCACTTGCCAGTTTCTATAGTGCTATGCGATTACCAGAAACATTGATCAAGCAAAAAGAGAAAAAAGTAACAAGCATCAATAAAGAAACTACACTTAGTGCCAAAAATTTGCTAATCAAATTAATTAAATCAATGAAATTTGTTTCAATTGGATTAGTAACAATTGCAATATTTTTAACACGTCAAGGAAGTAGGCATACAATTATTCCATTATTAGCTGTGACAAAATTAAATATTTCAACAGGTATGATCGGAATTATCTTCACTGTTCAAGCAATAATGCATCTTATAGTTTTAATACCAGCATCATTTTTAGCGGATAAATATGGAAGAAGAAAAGTAATTTTACCTAGTTTAATAGCGGCTGGTTTTTGCTTATTGCTTTATACATTTTCAGGTAGCCTGCTTTCATTCATATTAGTTTCAATTTTAATCAGCTTGGCGATGGCTTTGGCAGGACCAGCACCAGCAGCATATGTTGTAGATATATCTCCTAAAGAAATTACTGGAATAGCAATGAGTCTATATCGTACCGCAGGTGACATTGGATTTGTAATTGGTCCGCCAATCTTAGGATTTATTGCTGATAAATATAGCCTGGAAACAAGCTTAGAAATTAATAGTGTTTTTCTTTTTATTGTGGCAATTATTTTCTTTATATTTGGTAATGAAAAATTCAAAAAAAGCACTTAATTATTATTAAAATGCTCAATAATTTTATGCTTGTCACTTTCTTTCATAACATAAAATTCGCCATATGATTCTGTTGCGATAGCACCTGACTCCAGGATAATTTGTCCTTTTGCTGTATATAATTTTTTATTCTCTTTTATTTGCTCAGCTTTAATAATGACTGATTCATTTACAGGTATAGGCCGACGAAACTTTAACTCAATTTTAGTAGTTACAACAAATATTTGATCAATAAAAAATACCCAATTCATAGCTTCATCCAAGATAGCAGACTGAATTCCACCATGCAAAATATTAGGAAAGCCCTCATAATCTTTGTGTGCAATGAAACTTCCAACAATTAAGTCATTTTTTTTAGTAAAATTTAATTTCAGGCCAATATCATTTTTCAAGCCGCAGCCAAAACAATTGTGTTGTTGTAATTCAAAATTATTCATAGATATATTATTAATTTCTTCTTAATAACACTTTGCCATTAATAAGCATATTACCATCTTCATTAAAACACTTTGCATTGTAAGTAATTGCTACTTCATCTTCCTTAGCAAAAGTTATCTCTGTAAATATTTCAGTTGGAGTAATCGCTGGTGCTTTCCACTTTATTTGAATAGAGCCATACTGAAACCAATCATCACCATACGCCAATGTCATAGCTTCAGAAATTGCAGAAGCAATCAACATTCCATGAGCGACAGGTTTTTTAAAAATAGTATGTTGAGCTATATTCGGATCGGTATGGATAGGATTTGGATCATTGGCAGCAATCGCATATTGATTAACTAATTGCTGGTCAATTTTTTTTATTATTGAAGGAATAGTTAATGCTTTATCAATCATATTCAGTCTTCTAGACTTGCAGTAACGTTTGTATTTCCTGAAATAAGAAGCTTTCGTTCATGCATTAATTGAAAATCAAATGTTACAAATTTTGCGTTATTTTTAATTGTTGATCTAGACACTGCAAAAAGCAAATCTAATTTAATGCTTGGGTAAATAAAATTAAACGCATCAACGTTTTGCCCAGTATGGAATAATCCTATTGGGATATCAAATTTATCTAACAATTGCCCAAGGATAATTGCTGTAGCTGCAAGAGGAGAAATTTTATCAGAAAATTGATTACCTATTTGAGATGATGTAGCAGCATTGTATTTTTGAAAATAATCATTACTAAATACTATTTCTTCACTAAAAGAAAAATCTTGTTCCAAAGAGAAAAAATTCAACTTCATAAATAGCCTAACTCATTATTAATTTTTATTATAATTTGTGCATTAATTGTAAACTTTTTTTAATTATATGTATTCTAGATAAAATTAATTATTAAGAAGAAGTTGTTATAAATACTATTGAGCATAAGAAAGATCAGAAATAAGTTTTATTGGTATAGAGAAAAATTATTTTTCTAATAATTGAAGGAATAAATCGTGTCTAAGACTAGTAAACACTTAGTAGCAATTGTAGGTGGAGCAGTTTCTGGCTCTGTGGCAGCATCATCCTTAATTGATAAAGGTCACACTGTAGTAGTAATAGAACAAAACTCAAGACCTTTTGGCAAAATAGAAGATGGCTTACCAAAATGGCATAAAAAACAACGTGAACAAGAATATGCTAAAATTAATGGTAGACTTAATCATCCAAACATATTTTTTGTTCCAAAAACAAAATTAGGTAAAGATATTAGTTTTGACGATCTGTCAAATAATTTGAATTTTTCTGCAATCATTTTAGCTATTGGTGCATCAAAAGATAGGCCTATAAACTTAGCAGGTTCAGATGTTCTTGAAAAAAATTCTCTAGTCTACCAAAATGATTTTATATATTGGTTTAATCATCAAGATGAAGTTGATTACACTATTGACATCAAAGATGGTGTTACGATCATTGGTGGAGGTTTGGCCTCTCTTGATGTCGCGAAGGCTTGCCAAATAGAACTTTTCAAAAATGCCATTCCTGAATCAATTAAAAATTCAATAGATGTAGAAGAAATTGAAACACAAGGCATTCCTAAAATTTGCGAACAATACAATATAAACTATGATCAATTGAATATTAAGGGTGCAACAATTCTTTATCGAAGGACATCTAAGCAAATGCCGTTAGCTGATATACCTGAGGGTGCTAATGAAGAGGTGATAAATAAAATACAAAATGTCAGAGGAAAAATATTACAAAAAGCTATGGATAAATTTTTATTCAATTTTCATGAATTAGTATCTCCAAAAGAATTAATTATTAATAATAACCAACTTGAAGGCATTATTCTTAACAAGACAAAGCTCATTGATGGAAAAGTACAAACTTCAGATGAAATTATATCAATGGATACTACGCAGATCATTTCTTCAATTGGTTCTATACCAGAACCTATTGAAGGTATCCAAATGGATGGGGAAACATACAAGATTGAAAATGAAGAAAATGGAATCTATGATACTGAAAAGGGTATTTTTTTGGCAGGCAATGCAGTAACAGGAAAAGGCAATATTAGAGATTCAATGAAACATGCTGAAAAAGTAGCTGATTATGTTATTAATAGCTACTTAAACCCATTAGATACAGTCAATGGCGAAAAGCTTGCCAATGCTGTTGAAGATTATTTACAAAAAAAAGATGGTTTATCTAATGAAGAGTTTGAAAAAATAATTTCAAAAGTTCATGATTTGCAGAAGCGAGTGGATTATCATAACAATTACAACGATTGGATATCAGCAAATAGCTGATGATCTAGGCCGTTATTTGTAATAATCGATGAAATGCTTTTTAACAATATGACTTATAACAAATTTCTATTAACTTTATGGATTTTAGTAAGCATACTCGTCATTATGCTGCTGTGGCTTGCTCGCACTCCATTAATACCATTTTTTGTTGGAGCAATACTTGCTTATAGCTTAGAGCCGTTCACTAAAAAACTAACTGATATATTGATGCGTGTTAAGTTTGGTACAGACTATGTCAAAAAGATTTTTTCAATCTTTATTGTTTATGTCTTACTTGTTGTCATGATATCACTATTTATTATTATTATTGGTGATGGCATTTCAAACCAATTTAGACAATTTACTAATGAATTGCCTATTTTAACAGAGAAAGCAAGAGTTGAATTTATCAATTTATTAAACCAATATAGAAATCAAGTGCCAATAGAAACGCAGTTACAAATAGATAATTATTTATCAGACATGAGTGTAACGTTTACTGAGTTTTTTACTGATTTTTCAAAAAACTTAATTAGCTATCTAACAAATACTATTGCAATCATTTTAGGATTTTTAATATTACCATTTTGGATGTTTTATGTGCTAAGAGATGGGACCTTGCACAAAAAAAATATCATATCTACTTTTCCAGCATTCATGCATACTGATATCAATTTTATTCTTTCAAAATTTGAAAAGATTTTTGGTAATTATTTAAGAGGACAATTTCTTTTAGCCTTAATTGTAGGAACTGCAATTGGTATTTCGCTTACAATAATTGATTTACCAATGTCATTTGCATTAGGTGTAATAGGAGGAGTCACAGAATTAATCCCAGTAATTGGCCCCTGGATTGCTTTAATACCTGCATTGTTAATAGTTTTAAGTTTTGATCCAAGTTTAACTCTGCCTGTACTATTCATATATCTTGCTATTCAAATGATTGAAAATTTAATTCTGGTGCCAAAAGTACACTCTGATACAATCGATGTGCAGCCTGCAGTAATTGTTATCCTTTTAATTGTTGCAGGATATATATTTGGCTTCTTTGGTCTATTAATAGTCTTGCCAACATATGCATTCATAAAAGAAATGTTAATTTATATTAACAAGAGATTGACTGAAAAAAGTCATTCGTCTTCTTAGGTTGGGATGCCAATCTCGAAAAGTAATGCATTAGATAAAAATGCTCCAGCTAATATTGCTCCTAAAGAAAGATACAGCAGTCCAGTAGCTGTCATCATCCCATTAATTTGAGAGGCCTTGAATGCAAAATAAACTAAAGGAAAAGTGAGACCGATGCCAACTAAAAAACGTAACCATAAAGCAGGATTATTAATATAATTTAATGAATTAATTTTTGCTAGTGAAAGAACTTCATATTGTAATATCATCATTAATATAAAAAATAAAAAACTAGCAAAAATAACTTTTATTAAGAAGCCAGTTAAAAATACAAGTGGTTCTTTTGGTAAGCTTGGAGTTACAAGGTACCAATGACCCCAAGTCATAGCTGTATTTGCGCCACCAAGCATAAAGCCAGTTATAGCAGAATGTAAAACTAGGAGGACCAATCCCAATATCGTCGTTTGAAAACTAAGGAAGATTATAAAAAGAATTGAGATTGATATAGCTATTAATATATTATTAATAGCTATTCTTAACTTTAAGGAAGAAAAGATTTTCTGAGAACCAGAACGCCAAATTATCAAAAAATGCATGCTAGAAAAAATCGCCATTAGCACAAAAGAAAATTGTAGAATCATGCGTAAGCCATCAAAGCTTATAAAATTGAGTTCATCAATTTGATCAATTAAATTAAAAGACATAAGTAACATTAAATATGTAAAGGGAACATATGTTACGCATAACGCAGTTAAAAAGCCTTTCCTTGAGCTCGCTACTGCTACTTTTTTTTGAATCATTGCAATAAAAAAATATCCTCCAAAAACAAATTGCAGCATGCCTAATAAAACTACTAAAGGAAGTGGCGCTAAACTCATTTGTATATCTCGTAATTAATGTTTTTTAATAGTAGAATAAATGTTTTGTGCTTCACCTAGATGCTCATTACCATGTGCAATCATCATCTTGCCAATAGATTCCAATCTAGTGATCTCACCCCAAGGAACAACTTTATTGATTGTAAAAAGATATTCAACAGAAACATTACTAATTTTCTTATCAATCGCATCTTTTAAATCATTGCAATAATTAATTAGTAATTCCTTTTTTATAATTTTTAAATCCTTTGCCTCTTCTAAAGAATAGTCAGTGCCTTGATGGACTTTAGGTAAAGACATAGATTTATCATATTCATTACTTAACCAAACAGGCTTTTCCCTATCAAAAGCAAAAAACATGACATTATCTATGGAACGCATGACGTGCCAAGTTAAAAAACCTATATGATTAGAATCAGCAGTGGGAGTTCTATGTAAATCATCTTCAGAACAATTGCTTACTAAATCAATAAATTTTTCAATTAACTCACATATGAATTGTGAAGTAAATTTCTGCAAATTATATCCTGCTTCTTCATTCATTGCATGCACTCCTTCATTTTTTAACTTTATATTTTTCTGGAATGTCTTCTTCAATATCGTCTGGGTTTTTATTCAACACAGCAATTGTACAACGGGAAAGACATACAGTGCGATCTTGAGTATCTGAAATTCTTATAGACCATATTTGCGTTGAGCGACCAACATGTATTGCTGTTGCTTTTGCATAAACTATTCCTTTAGAAACAGAACGTATATGATTTGCATTAATTTCTAAGCCAACGATACTTTTGTCTGGCGTTGAATTTCTATGTGCAGCTACTGATGCAGCTGTTTCAGCAAGTAAAACAGAAATGCCTCCATGCAAAATACCACGCGGCTGATGAGATCTGCTATCAACATCTAAACTTAATATAACCTCTTCTAAGGAAACTTTTTCAAATTTTATGGGTATCGATCCCCCAACGACAGTTTTTATCCTGTCATTCCAGTAATCTACATTATCCCAATCAGAGTTTCTTGGATCCGGTCTTGATGAAGTCACTATTTAGTCCAATGATTTACTGAACTAGCAAGATCTAGCTTGGCCAGAATCATTGGCGGTTTTAAATGAAGTTCCACACTTACAGGAGGCTGTGGCATTAGGGTTGTTAATTGTAAATCCAGATTTCATAATATCATCTACATAATCAATTTCCATACCATTCACTAATGGAACTGCTGCATTATCAATAACAATTTTTAAACCATTGTTTTCAATTAGTTTATCTGACACTTCAACAGTCTCTGCAATAGCCATACCATACTCATAGCCTGCGCATCCACCAGGAGTAACAAAAATTCTTAATGCAGCATCTTCAAGGTCACGATCTTTCATTAAAGCTTTTGCTTTTTCAGAAGCAAAAGTAGTAATGTTAACAATTTCTTTCGAAGTATTTACCAAAGGTGAGCTCATTGTTAGATCTCTGCTTCCAGAACTAGTATCATTCGAACTAGCTGTTAAATCTCTGTTCATTAGCAATGCTCCTTTAACCATAAATAATAAATTTAATAAAACCTACTTAAAATAATAAATCATAAATTATTTTTACTCAACAACGAATAAAAGAAGTTGATTTATTAAAATAAAAACAAATATCGATTTTATTTTGTAGGAGCAAAATGGTAAATCAAAGAATCTACCTTGATCATGCAGCCACAACACCTGTAGATAAAACAGTTGTTGAAGCAATGCAAAATTATATGCTGAATAATTGGCATAACCCATCATCAATTTATATTGAAGGCCAAAGGGCATCTAATGCAATTCAAAAATCTAGAGAAGATATTGCAAATTTTATTGGAGCAATTCCTGAAGAAATATTTTTCACATCTGGAGGATCAGAATCAAATAATTTAGCAATACGTGGAGTTGTTGAAAGTTTTGAAAATGAAAATATTCATATTGTTACCTCATCAGTAGAACATCATGCAGTCATCGATCCTATAGAAATGCTATCTAATCAAAAGAAAATTACTTTTTCACACGTGCATCCAAATAAAGAAGGAGAGATTCTAGCTGATAAGGTTTTAGAGTCTATCACAAAGGATACAAAGTTGGTTTCAATTATGCATGCAAATAATGAAGTAGGGGCTATTAATGACATTAAACTGATTACAGAAAAAATCAAAGCACATAATCCAAACATTCTTGTGCATAGTGACTCAGTGCAATATGTTGCTCATTTTCCAATAGATGTAAAAGATTTAGATGTTGATTTATTATCTTTTACTGGTCACAAATTTTATGGTCCAAGAGGTGCTGGTGTCCTTTATATTAAAAATGGTATAAAAATAGTACCCCAAATTATTGGAGGTGGACAAGAAAAAAATATTCGTGCCGGTACAGAAAATGTAGCTGCAATAATTGGACTCACAAAAGCATTAGAAATATCAAATCAGCAAAGAAAGCTTGATATCAATCGAGATCAAGAACTTTTTGAAGAATTAAAACATTTTATTAGTCGAGAAATTTCTGGTATTGGATTTACAGGGCCAAAGGACTCAAGTCAAAGGATACCTGGCATGCTGTCTCTTATTATTGATGGCATTGAGGGTGAGGCAATATTGTTAGGACTAGATATGCAAGGCATTTGTGCATCATCTGGATCAGCATGCTCTACAGGGTCTATTGAACCTAGTCACGTATTAACCGCAATGGGCATTCCTAATAATTTAGCTAGAGGCTCATTAAGGTTAAGTTTTGGTAGAGAAAATACAAGAGGTGATATTCAGCATGTTACGAAAATACTTCCAGAAATTATAACAAACTTACGTGCGCTATCTTCTCAAAAAAATATCTCGAAAAAAAATCAAAGTGAATGGTTGCATAGCTAGTATTTATTTATTATTAATTTAAATGAGGAAGAAATGACTGATATAGTTTTACCTGGCATTCAAGAAAATACAAATGAGGCAATTGAAGAAGAAGTCCGCAAGAATGTCTTACTTACTTCTGTAGATAATATTGTTAAATGGGCACGATCTTCTTCTCTTTGGCCAGTTACTTTTGGTCTAGCATGTTGTGCAATAGAAATGATAGCCTCTGCATCATCTCGATATGACATATCAAGATTTGGCTCAGAAGTATTTCGTGCATCTCCGAGGCAGTCTGATTTAATGATTGTTGCAGGAACAGTAACATGGAAAATGGCGCCAGTTGTAAGAAGGATTTACTTGCAAATGGCAGAACCTAAGTGGGTTATATCTATGGGAGGCTGCGCAACAATGGGAGGACCATTTGCTTATGCATATTCTGTACTTCCAGGAGTCAATTTGATCTCCCCAGTAGATGTTTATGTGCCAGGCTGCCCACCAAGACCTGAATCATTACTGCAAGGCCTCATGCTATTACAGGAAAGAATAAAGCAATATGAAAAAACAGGTGAAAGAGAGAGAAAAGAACCAAACGGAGATTATTCTAAATATCTTCCTGCCAATGATCCTATAAGAATTGAATTAGAATCAATGTTTGATAGTAATAAATAAATATTTCCTTATTCTTTAAGTCGTTGATTCAATATCGTAATCAGTGCCCATAATATCGTCTAGAACTGGGTGTAACAAATTCTTAATATCCTGGTGCTTTGGACTGTCCTCGTACTCTCTAAATGATTCGTACGTTTCAAAATCCATTGTCATAATCCAATTAAATCTTTTAGGTCGCTTAGATTCAGATATATTTTGCCCCATAGAAAAATGGGTCATCCCTGTATTTGAATTATACTCAGCTTCAAAGGCATCAATTATTTCTTGGATTGCTGCTTCAGATGTATCTTCTTTAAATTTAAAATTATATACGTGTCTTCTCATTTCAGCTCCTTATATGAAAATATAATACATTTTGTGAAGAAATGTCAGCAAATTCTTGATAATGCATTGAACTTTTCAGTAAGTTTTAATATATATAAATAAATTAAAAAATAAAGAGCATAGAATCTTTATGGAGGAAAAATTAAATGAAATATAATTTGATTAATAAAATCATTGTAAAAATGCAGCCAAAGACTATTGTCTTTGCTCACTGTGACATTCCTTGCGGAATTTATGATCCAAAAGCTGCTGAAGTGGCTGCTGAGACAGTAGAAAAGATGATGGCTTTAATTGCTGACCTGGGTGAAATTAACTCAAAAGAATCAATGAATTCTTTTGCAAGATATGTTGATGTGAAAGAAAAACATGCTGAAATTGTTAAGCATGAAATAAGAATCATATGGGGTGATTACTTTAAACCACCACATTTAGAGCAATATCCTGACTTACATGACAAAACTTGGAACATTCTTAAAACTGCTTCAGCCTGTCGTGTTGGTACAAACATTGATGATGCTAAAAAACTTAGAGAACAAGTAGCTGATTTTGCAAATATTTTTTGGGAATCAAAAAAATAAAATAAAGCCATTCTTGAGAGTTAGTTAGAGGCATTATTGAAAATATTGAATACATTGAACAAATTTATGAATGTAAAAATTAGTGGCCATTCAATGATGCCTCTTATTAATCATGGTGATTGGATACTTGTCAATTTAAATATTGATGCTGATGATCTCCGATTAAATGAAATAATCCTACTAGAAGATCCAACAAATAAAGAGTTGTTAATCAAAAGAATTGATTCAATCAATATAAAAACTGAAAAAGAATTTTATGTTCTTGGTGATAATAAGGCTGATAGTTATGATAGCCGAAAGTTTGGATATATAAAAAAAGAGTCAATTATAGGAAAAGCAGTACTAAGATATTGGCCACTAAATAAAATTAGAAAACTATAAAGCCCTCACAATTACAGAAAAAATTTTATAAACCCCTTGCGCTATATTGGTGTATTAAAGAAACTATTTTAGCAGTCTTTAGATAAGACTGCTAAAAATTGTATGAGTATTATGCTCAAATATATTTAGTAGTAGGAATAAAACATGGCAAAACAATTATTATTTGATGAACAAGCTAGACATTCTTTGCGAGAAGGAATTGACCAACTAGCAAATGCGGTAAAAATTACACTAGGCCCAAGAGGAAGAAACGTTGTATTAGACAAGTCCTTTGGTTCACCTACGATAACAAACGATGGTGTTACTATTGCAAAAGATATTTCATTAGAAGATCCTTTTCAAAATGTTGGTGCCCAGCTTGCAAAAGAAATTGCTTCTAAAACAAATGATATTGCCGGTGACGGGACAACAACAGCAACAGTTTTAGGGCAAGCAATCGTACATGAAGGATTAAAAAACGTCGCAGCAGGTGCTGACCCAATGAGCTTAAAACGTGGTGTGGAAAAAGCAGCGGCTAAACTTACTGAAGCAATCAAAAAAAATGCTATCAATGTTACTACTAGAGAACAAATGGCTCAAGTAGCAGCAATTTCTGCCGATTCTGAAGAAATTGGCAATCTTATTGGTGAAGTCATGGAACAAACTGGTAAGGATGGAGTAATTACTATAGAAGAATCACAAGGTATTCAAACCGAAGTCCAATATGTTGAAGGAATGGCATTTGATAGAGGATATATTTCTCCTTACTTCATTACTAATCCAGAAAGAATGGAAGCAGTGCTAGAAGATCCATTTATTCTAATCACTGATGGTAAGATATCTTCAATTAATGACATGCTTCCTCTATTAGAAAAAATAATGGCTGGTGGTAATAAAAACCTTTTAATTATTGCTGAAGATGTCGATGGTGAAGCATTAGCTACTTTAGCTGTCAACAAACTCCGAGGCACAATTAATGTCTGCGCAGTGAAAGCTCCCGGTTTTGGTGAAAGGCGTAAAGAAAATGTTGCTGATCTAGCAGTAATTTCAGGCGCACAACTTATCAGTGGTGAACTTGGAAGAACCTTAGAATCAGCTGAAATGTCTGATCTTGGTCAAGCTAGACGAGTTGTTGTCAATAAAGAAGATACAACTATTATTGAAGGAAAAGGTACGAAAAAATCTATTCAAGATCAAATTAAGATGGTAAGAGTTCAACATTCGAATGCAACCTCTGATTGGGATCGAGAAAAATATGAAGAAAGACTTGGTAGATTATCTGGATCAGTTGCAGTTGTTAAAGTTGGTGCAGCTACAGAAGTTGAACTAACTGAGAAAAAACATAGAGTAGAAGATGCTTTATCAGCAACTAGAGCTGCAGTAGAAGAAGGTATTGTGCCTGGTGGAGGCGTGGCATTTATCAATGCATTGCCTTCAATTGCAAAGTTCAGTTTAAATGGGGATGAAGCTACAGGACTAAGAATTTTACAAAGGGCATTAGAAGAGCCATTACGTCGTATTGCAGCTAACGCAGGTCAAGACGGTTCTGTAATTGTTCAAAAAGTTGCAGGGCTACCTAAAGGTCAAGGCTATGATGCAGCAAATGAAAATTATGGCAAAATGGTAGATTTTGGAATTATTGACCCAGCTAAAGTGACTATGGCCGCATTGGAAAATGCTGTTTCTATTGCTGGTTTAGTATTGACTACAAACTGCGTCGTGACTGATAAACCAGAGCCACGAGACCCAGCTGCTGAAGCAGCTGCTATGGCTGCTGCTGCTGGCGGCGG